>ERZ791628.366-NODE-366-length-18552-cov-49.0196_pt1 | contig 18552 bp, 16 predicted proteins | sample MGYA00510265_ERZ791628 | MGnify/ENA primary metagenome ERZ791628 (study PRJEB30046, sample SAMN00715184) | human gut metagenome | study: EMG produced TPA metagenomics assembly of the A metagenome-wide association study of gut microbiota in type 2... | reverse complement strand
CCTTATTAAATATGTATGCCGGTACCGACGTGAAGCTCCATGGCAAGCGCCTTCTTTCGCTCTATCTTTCGGGCGAGAACCTTACCAACCGTACTTACCAGAACCACCTGAGCCGTCTGAAATATCTGGCGGAAAACACAGTTACGGGCAGAAGAGGTGTTTACAACATGGGGCGCAACTTCTGTATCAAAGTAGTGGTTCCGATAGAACTGTAATTCGCCTTTTTAGAATAAGCAATTCCTCATCAGGAATCAGAATTTGGAATAAATAAATGCCGATAGGGTGCCAAAAACTACAGAAAAAGTAACTTTTGGCGCCACTATCGGCATTTTTTCGTCTAATAATTAGACAATAATGACCCATTTCCGATGATATTTCGTAACTTTGCACCATGATAAAGAAACAAGGAACGATATTGATTGTTGATGACAACCGCAACATTCTTACTACGGTGAGGATGCTGCTGGAACCCATATTCGATGGCATCATCACCATCGCCAACCCTAACTCCATCCCAGCCAAGCTGAGAGAGGAGCATCCCGACGTGGTGCTGCTCGACATGAACTTCTCCAGCGGAATCAATTCGGGAAACGAGGGACTGTACTGGCTCAGGGAAATCAAGAGCCTCAGCCCGAAAACCGAAGTGGTGCTCTTTACTGCCTATGCCGACATCCAACTTGCCGTAACAGGCATCAAGGAAGGTGCCGCCGACTTCATCGTGAAGCCTTTTGAAAACGAGAAGATGATCCGCACGCTGATAGAGGCTAGGGATAAGAACAAGGCTGTGGATAACGCTATTGGCAAAAAAGGTGGAAAACTTTGTGGAAAAGATGCACAAAGTGCTATGTATTGGGGAGATAGCGAAGTTATGAACAATTTGAGAAGCATTGTGGAAAAAGTTGCCGCAACCGATGCTAACATCCTGATTACAGGCGAAAACGGAACAGGTAAAGAGGTGTTAGCCAACGAGATACATCGTTTATCCACAAGATGTGGAAAGAAAATGCTGCCTGTGGATATGGGAGCCATCACGGAAACCCTTTTCGAGAGCGAACTCTTCGGTCATGTGAAGGGTGCTTTTACCGATGCCAAGGTGGATAAACCAGGCAAGTTTGAGCTTGCCGACGGCAGCACCATCTTCCTGGATGAGATAGGAAACCTATCCTATGGTCTTCAGGCAAAGCTCCTCACCGCCCTGCAGCGCAGAAGCATCGTAAGAGTGGGCGGAAGTACGCAGATTCCCATCAACGTACGACTGGTTTGCGCCACCAACCGCAACCTGCAGCAGATGGTAAACGATGGCGAATTCAGAGAGGATCTGCTCTATCGCATCAACACCATCCATCTGGAATTGCCAGCCCTGAGACAGAGAAAAACAGACATTGTTCCATTGGCAGAAAGATTTCTCCTTCAATATGGCGATTTATATAATAAGGTGAATCTCCGTTTTTCGGAAGAAGCTGAGAAAAAACTTACCAGTTTGCCTTGGTATGGTAACATCCGTGAACTTCAGCACGCCATCGAGAAAGCCGTGATTCTATCTGATGGCGGAATGATTTCTGCCGAAGATATTGACGGCGGAAACCAGCAGAGAAGAGAGAAACCCCTGGAAGAGGTTCAGACACTCGACGAGATGGAGAGCCGAATGATAGAGAAAACCATCAGGGAATGTGAGGGAAACCTGTCGGTGGTAGCTGCAAGACTGGGCATTTCCCGCCAGACGCTTTATAATAAGATTAAGCGATATGGGTTATAAATTTAGGCACGGATTACACGGATTTTTAGTTATCAGATGAATAATCAGTTAGCAATCATCGTTTTATTGGTGATTTTGGTGGTTTTAATAGCAGTCAACATCTGGCTTTACCGCCACTATCGCCGGAACATCAAGAAGGTAACCTTCCTTTTTGATGCGATAGATAATGGGGATTTCTCCTTCAACTTTCCTACGGAGAAGGGGTTTAAGGAGGATAAGATCCTGCACAAATCCCTCAACCGAATCAAACTCTTCCTGCAACATACGAGAGAGGAGCAGATGGATCGGGAGAAATATTACGAGCAGATTCTGAATGCGGTGGATACGGGCATCCTGGTGGTGGATGACCACGACAACATCCTGCAGCACAACCAGGCTGCCCTCCGATTGCTCGATACGGATGTGCTTACCCACATGAACCAGGTAAAAGGGAAACTGAAGGATGAGCACCTGGCAAAACATGAGACGCAAGCTATGCTGAAAGACAAGCACGTGCGCATCATCGCCCTGAGCGACGTGAGCCACGAGCTGAGCAACCAGGAAGTGGATTCTTGGATCAAACTGATTCGTGTGCTGACCCATGAAATCATGAATACCATCACGCCGGTTACTTCGCTGAGCGAGACTCTGCTTACCCGGGTTACAGAGGATAAAGACCTGAAGCAAGGCTTGGAAACCATCCACAAAACAGGAACCGAGCTGTTGGCTTTCGTCAATAACTATCGCCGTTTTACCCATGTTCCCCAGCCTCAGCCTGCTCTTTTCTATGTAGAACCATTCCTGGAAAGAATGGCGCTGCTCTGCAACCACGAAGTAGAGATTTCGGTTTCTCCCAAGGATTTGCTGGTTTATGCCGATGAGAGCCTCCTCTCTCACGTGGTAACGAATCTTCTGAAGAATGCCGTAGAAGCTTTCAACGGGCAGGAAAAGTTATCTGCAGAAAGAAACAAGCAAGATGGAAATGTGCAGGGTAGGAACAAGCAGGAATGTCGCTCCGCGGATTTGCAATCCGCGGCAAGCAAGAAGGCATTTATCCATCTCCAAGCCTACGCCAACGCTCAGGAATCCATCATCATCGACGTGAGCAACAACGCCGGTCTCATCCCCGAAGATGTAGCCTCCCACATCTTCATCCCGTTCTTCACCACGAAGCCGGAAGGAAGCGGAATCGGTCTCTCCCTTTCCCGCCAGATCATGCGAGTAAGCGGCGGCAGCCTCTCTCTCCATCAGGACAAGGCGCAGGGAATCACCACCTTCCGCATCATCATCCCATAAAAAAGTATAATTTTGGGGAGGAAAGTTTGGCGCTTTCGCTTTTTTACCATATCTTTGCCATTATAAAAGATTAAGCTTATGTCAACAGACGATAAGACCATATTAAAGATAAAAGAAATAGCTAAATCTGCTATTCCTTTAGGCAGCAAGGCTATATTGTATGGATCAAGAGCGAGAGGTGATGCTCGCAACGATTCAGACTGGGACATTCTTATCCTTTTAGACAAAGACAAACTGGAACAAACAGACTATGACAAAGTAAGTTACCCGTTTGTCTTGTTAGGTTGCGACCTCGGCACAGAAATCAATCCCATTCTTTACACAAAGAAAGAATGGGAATCGTATAACTTCACCCCTTTTTACGAGAATGTAAATCGAGACGGCATTAGTTTAATATAATAATTATGGATCAAGTAAACAAAGACACATTAATCAGTCTGCAAGTAGAAAAAGCCAAGCGCTTTTTAACTCAAGCAGATGAAATGGTTGAACTAAAGCATTGGGATTTAGCAGCCAATCGCTATTATTATGCCTGCTTCCATGCCGTACAAGCTCTATTCATAGCAAAAGGTGTTAATGCCCACACTCATGCCGGCATTAACACCCAATTCAGTTTACACTTCGTAAAGACTGGTATCGTAGATATCTCTTATGGCAGTTTCCTCGCCCGTATGTTCCAATTAAGGCAAAAAGCCGATTACAACTGCGCGTACGAAATTTCCGAAAATGACATCCTGGAAATTATTGGCTTATCACACGATTTTATAAAAGCCATATTAAACTTAGTCAAATAATTACTTACAGAAGATTATGGCATTCGAAAAGGAAATCAAGGAATACGAGGATTTGAGAGGAAAATATCAAACCCTTATCATCAATAAAATGGATAGAGAAGAGTACATCAAATATAACGAAGTACTCTTCTCTACCCATTCGTGCGCCATTGAAGGCAATTCATTCTCCGTAGATGATACCCGGGAACTGAAGGAGAAAGGATTAGGGATGATTCCTGCCGGAAAGACTCTTTTCGAAGCTTTCGAAATGCTCGACCACTTCGAAGCCTTTGAGTACATGATGCAAAACACGCAACATCCACTCGACGAGAATCTTCTGAAAGAAATCAACAGACGGGTTACCAGCCATACGCTTTCCTACCGTTCCCCAGAAGCTATTCCGGGCGAATACACCACCACGGACATGGCTGCAGGCGATACGGTATTTGGCGACCACGAAGAACTCATCGCCAGAGTTCCCAAGCTGTTGGAATCTACCGAAAAAGCCATCGTTTCGGCAGCCGTTCATCCCATGATTCTTGCCGCCCGCTTCCATGGCTTCTACGAATATCTTCATCCCTTCCGTGATGGGAATGGAAGAACAGGCCGACTCATCAGCAACTACATTCTCTTAAGATTGAATCATCCTCTCCTCATCATCCCATCCGAAGCCCGTCAGGAATATATTTCTGCTCTTCGTATGATTCGCACAGAAGCAACCGACGAGCACCTCGTCCGCTTCTTCTTCAAGATGGCAATACAGAGAATGGAAGAAGAGCTGAAGCAGAAAGAGGCTAACACCAAGCGATTTATGACATTCCTCTTCTAACAAAGCATAGGGTGCCCCTCAGAAGAAACAGAAACACTAAAGCTGATTGCCCTCCGTTTCCACAATCTGTCCATCAAACAGGCGGATGGTGCGATGGGCTATCTTGGCATCATGCTCATTATGCGTTACCATGACGATGGTGGTGCCCTCGTGGTTCAGCTCAGTAAGCAGATGCATCACCTCGGCACCATTCTTGGAATCGAGGTTACCCGTAGGCTCATCGGCAAGGATAAGTTTCGGACCGAAGACCACGGCACGGGCGATGGCAACCCTCTGCTGCTGACCACCTGACAGTTGGTGAGGGAAATGCTTGGCACGATGGCTGATGGCCATTCGCTTCATAATCGCCTGCACCTTAGCCTTGCGCTCCGCCTTCGGAATGTTGAGGTAGGTAAGAGGAAGCTCGATGTTCTCCTCTACATTCAATTCATCTATCAGATTGAAACTCTGGAACACAAAACCGATTTCTCCCTTTCTCACATCCGTACGCTCTTTTTCCTTCAGGTTTGCCACCTCGTGATTACCCAGGAAATATTTTCCAGAAGTTGGGTTATCCAATAATCCAAGGATATTGAGTAAAGTGGATTTGCCACAACCGGATGGTCCCATAATGGCGACAAACTCGCCGTCTTCTACTGTGAAAGATACGTTATTTAAAGCAATCGTCTCCACATCTTCTGTGCGGAATGACTTGCAAAGATTCTCTATTTTAAGCATTTTCTTATCTTTTTACTTTTTTACTTTTAATTTTATTCATCCTTAAGATACTTCACCGGATTACTATTCGCCACCTTGTAGCAGTTGATGACGACGGAAAGCCCGATGATGACGAGCAAGATGATGGTAACGCCGATAAACAGCAAAGGCGTCATCGTAATCTTCTCGCTAAACGACATCAGCCATTGTCGGGCTATCAGCCAAGCCCCCAAGTCGCCCACGATGATGCAAGGCAAGGCAATCTTCATAATGTCCTTCAGGAAGATGCGAAGAATATCCTTCACCTTCGCTCCGTTCACCTTCCTTATCGCAATCTCCTTGCGGCGGCGGTTCACCTCATCGCTCGTATAACCCACCAATCCGAAGAGGGCGATAATCATCGTCACGATGCCTGCTACAAGGATGCCATTGCGGAAATTGAGCTGTGAGGCATACTGGTTAGCCAATTCAGAGGCATAACTCTTCACGATGACCTTATTGTTAGGATACATCGACTGCACCTTCTGCTGCAACTCCGCCAACGATTCGTCCTGCATATCCTTATACTTTACAAGCATGTAATAAGCCGTCTTGGCTGCATAGAAATACAGTACAGGAAACTCCTTCATATCGTCGCCATCGGCCGACATGTCACCCCAGCGGATATTCTTGCACACGCCACAAACCGTCAGCTTGAGTGGATTTACACCGTCATCATGTCCCGAACAAGTAATCTGCTTGCCTACAACGCCATCCTTCCAATGCCAGATATTGATGAGTTTTTCAGCACCCCGTTCGTCAATAATCACCTGACGGCAACTGTCATTGCACTCCGTAAAGAACGAGCCCTGTACTATCGGGATGTTCATCATCTTGAAGAAATTGTCGTCCACACCTTCCATATCTATGATGTTGAAGGTATTAGTATCATCACCAGGCTTTTGTACCATGTTTCCGCTTCTGCCGTATCCATAGAGCGGAATATGATAAGTGGAACAGCACTCCTTGACATTCGGCATTCGCTTGATTTCGGCAAGACACTGGTTGCGCTGGTCGCGATTGATGCCATCTACCGAGACGATGGCAACATTATCATAATCGTAACCAGGATTGGTGCCAAGCATCAGCTGATACTGACTGTTGATGATGTAGAGCAGACTGAACAGCAGTCCAGAGATAGCAAACTGTATGCCCAGCAACGTCAGTTTCCAGCGGTTGCGATTCTCGTTATAACCACGGAAGGCACTTGCCACCGGAATCTTGTTGTATAGCCAGCCCGGAACCAGACCGCCTACCAGCAACACCAGCAGGCAGATCATCACCAATATCCAACTGCCCCTGTTCAGAATCAGCGCACTAACCGGAGCAGAAAGGAAATTCTCGATAGTTCCCTTGCAAAGGAATACGAGTATGGCAGCCAAAATCACCGCCAAGCCTACATGCACCAATGCCTCAGAGAAGATGATGGCATGAATATTCTTGGGTTCGGCTCCATAGCACTTGCGAACTGCCATCTCACGCGAGCGGCTTACCAGATTGCCCACTATGATAAGCAGATAGTTCATTACCGACGTGAAGAGCAGCACGAAGGCCACGATGCTCAATATCCAGCTCATCATCTTGATATATGGGTCATGGGTATAGACATCGCTCAACACCGTGAAATCAAAGGTAAGGTCTGTTCCCATCTTCTTCAGTTCCTTCAATGGGAAATGGTCTTGGCGCATCTTGTCGACGTAAGGCTTGAGTTCGTCGACACGATGTCCCCTTGCCAACCGAATGTAGGAAATATAGCTATCATTTCCTATCCAATTGTTTCTGCCATCGTAAGAATATACGTATGGAACACTGGACATAGACAGAATCATCTGCGTGCCATGCAAGGACGCCCCCCAAGGAAAAGCCTCGAAAACGCCATTAATGGTAAAAGTAGTACCAGGATAATCGGGAAGCGTGAAATGCTTGCCCACCACATTGCCGCCTATAGTGGCTGCCGTCTTCGAGTCGATGATGCAAGACAAGGGCTGTGATAATATCTGGCGAGCCTTGCCTACCAACATCTTCTGCGGAAAGACATCGAAGAAACAACTGTCTGCCATCAAGATATTGGCAGACACAACGTGCTGGTCGTCCAACTTGCATTGGGCGTCGTTATAGAACCAGTGGGTACTAGTGGCCATTTCCACCATCGGTGCGTATTGCTTCACACCTTGGGCGATGGCTCCTGAAGTCTGGTTGAACGTCATGGTCTTACCCTGATTGCTGCTCACTTCAAATATCTGATACGTCCTCTCCCATCCAGGGAAATACGTATCGTAAGTCTGCTCGAAATAAATCTCGGCAATAATTACCGAACTGATTGCCAGTCCGAGCGCCAGACACAAGATCTTCACGAAATTGTGCTGGCCTCTTCGGGGCAGATTCTTGAATGCGTTAATAATATGATTCATATCAAATATCCTGTTTCAAGGGCGTTAGCCCAATTTATCACTAATCACTACTAATTAAAAACTAATACATCATTATCCTTATAGGCCTCATAGCCGCTAACGATAACCTGCTCGCCCGGCTCCAAGCCTTCAATCACCTCATAATATTGAGGATTCTGGCGACCGATGGTAATCTTTCGGCGATAAGCCTTCTTGCCACTCTTGTCTAAAACAAAAATCCATTGACCGCCCGTTACACTATAAAACGTGCCTTTAGGGATGATTATTGCCTGCTTAGACTGGCCGAGCTGCAAATCTACATAATAGGTCTGACCGGTTCGGATATTGCCAGGGCGAACACCTTTGAAGATGAAGTCGATGCGAAACCTGCCGTCTCTTACCTCGGGATAAACCTTGCGGACCTGCAGGAGATAATGCTTGCCATTCTGGTCGAAGGTAGCAGTAAGTCCGGGTTTTACCCGGTCGATGTAATGCTCATCCACCTGCGCCTGCACCTTGAAATCGCTGAGATCGTTAATGACTCCTATCTTCTGTCCAGCCTGGATGCTCTGTCCCAGTTCCACATCGAGCAAGCCGATTTCACCCGATATGGTGCTGCGGATGTTCAGCTTCTCCTTGCGCTGGCGAACCAGCTGCACATTCTTCTGCATGGCTTCCAGATTATCGCCCATCTGATCCATCTGCGAACGGCGGAGCTGTGCATCCTTCTTCAATCGCTTGCTGATGAGCGCATGCTTCTTGACGGCAAGGTCGTAATCTTCCTTAGCCTTCAGATACTCCTCGCGCGAATTGAGTTCTTCCTTGTGCAACGCCTCCTGATGCTGATAGGAGCGGCGCTTGGTAATGACATCCTGCGAAAGCGACAGTTCCTCGTTGCTATTGTTCAGGCGGTCCTGCTCCATCGAAATCTGGGTGTTGCGAAGCATGTCCTGCTTTTCGGCAAGTTCGCTTTCGGCATTCAGAATCTCCAGGTCGAGATTCGAATTGCTCAGTTTCACGATCACATCGCCCTTGTTTACGTGGGCACCTTCATCCACCACTTTCTCCAGAACGATACCGCCTTCCTCGGAACTGATCTGTACCACGGAGATAGGAACCACCTGTCCATCCACCGAAACATAATCGTTGAACTGCGCCTTCTCTACGGTTCCGATGCTCAATCCCTTCCTATCCACCTTCAGGGTGGAAGAGAAATTGCTCAATCCCAACCAAATGAGGACTGCGATCAAAACCGCTCCTCCGCCAATCCATGCCCAATACTTGCGAGGCACGAGATATTTTTTCTTTTCTATTTGTATATCCATAATTTATCTTATTAAATTTTCTCCCTGGTAATAAGCAACCAGCCTCTGTTTGATGATGAGCAGCATCTGCATCTGGAGTTCCTTGATTTTGCTTTCCAGAAGCGTCTGGGCTGCGGTATGCAGATCGAAGGTGGAAAGCATTCCTTCCTCAAACTTCCGGCTCGACATGTGATAGGCGAGCGAATCGGAGGCAACCTTCTTCTGCATCTGATGCAACTCCTTGGCGTAACCCTCTGCATCCATTACCGCCTGGGCTATCTGGTCGTGAAGCTTGCGACGGGTTTCCTCCAGGTTCACCTGTGCAAGTTGCCAATCGTTGCGTGCCTTCTTCACGCTGTGCCAGCGGTCACTATTATAAATAGGTATGGAAAGGGTCAATGCGAGGTATTCGCCCTGGTTGTTGCGAAACTGCGAGGCAAACCCATCGTATTGCCCTTTCTGAGAGAGATTCTTATAATAGTTGGTAGAAATGCCGCCACCGAGAGAGAGTGATGGCAGCAATCTGCCTTTTGCTATCTTATAATCATACCGTGCCCGCTCCACTTCGTATTCTGCCGACTTCAAATCGGGAGAAATATGCTGGAAGCCCTGGTAAACGGTTTCGTAGTTTACTCCAAACCCAGGAACCTCTTTATTATCAGACGTTAACTTCAAATTCTGCTCCTCTTTAATCAGAATTTTCAGTTCTTCATCCACAGGAAAATTCATCGCCGATTTCAAGGCGAGCAGACTCTGCTTTGCCACATTCTCCTGATGCGTAAAATTGTATTCATCTTCCGCCACCTGCGATTCCATCTGTACCACATCCGGGCGCCCTTTCTCGCCCAGTTCATACAGTCGCTTCATCTTAGCCAGCATCCGCTTGCTTTCGTTCAGTTTCTCGCTTGCTATCTGAATGCTTGCCTCAGCATAGGCAGCATCCACATATTTCTGCATCACGTGGATGGCTCTATCGTCCTGAATCTTCTGCATCGCCGTGGCAGAATAATCCCGGCTCAGCTTAGCCTGCTTCAAGGCGTTGATGGTGGCGAAACCATCGAAGACATTCAGTTCGGCATAAAGCTGATAATAGTTGTTGAATGTCGTTACATTATTATAAGTATTGGTTTCTGGGTCGATGTTTCGTCCCCAGGCGTACTGTCCCTGCACGCCGCCCGAAACAGAAGGCAGGAATCCTGCCACAGCATGCTGGTAATCCTGCTTGCGCTGGCGGGCGTTTACCACCTCCCGCTTCACCTCCGTGGCGTGCTCCACAGCGTATTTCATGCAGTCGTCAAGGCTCCAGCTCTGTGCCGAGACGCCAGCCGCCCAGACCAACCATCCTATCAATATTCCTATTCTTTTCATAATCTTCTTCATTTTGGCATGATAAGGACAAGAGCCGTGCCAAAACTGCATTTCTCCTAATAATCAAGCCATTAAATAAAAACCCTCATTAAACAAACTGTCCAACAATTAGACACCACCGTCTAATTGTTGGACAGAAAACCGCAGCTTAAAGCTGATCATTCGAAACCAAAGCTTAAAGCTGATCATTCATCGCATCCACCACTTGTCCATCAAACAGATTGATGATGCGACTGGCGTAGGTAGCATCGTGCTTGGAGTGCGTAACCATCACGATGGTGGTTCCCTCCTCGTTCAGCTCACTGAGCAACTGCATCACCTCCATACCATTCTTGGAATCGAGGTTACCCGTAGGCTCATCGGCAAGGATGATGCTAGGTTTGCCTACCACGGCACGGGCGATGGCAACCCTCTGCTGCTGACCGCCCGAAAGCTGATGAGGATAATGCTTGGCACGATGACTCAGCCTCACCTTTCTCAGAATTTCGAGTACGCGCTCCTTGCGCTCTGCCTTTCCCACTCCGAGGTATTTCAGCTGTAAATCCACATTCTCCTCAACGGTAAGTTCGTCGATAAGATTGAAGTTCTGAAACACGAAGCCGATGCGACCCTTGCGATAGGCGGTACGCTCACGCTCCTTCAGATGGCCCACTTCCTCGTTATTCAACCAATACTTGCCCTCCGTAGGACTATCCAGTAAGCCCAGGATGTTCAGCAAGGTTGACTTGCCGCATCCCGAAGGACCCATGATGGCGATAAACTCACCATCTTCTACTTCTATGTTCACGCCGTTCAGGGCGATGGTTTCCACCTCTTCCGTGCGGAATATTCTAGTTAAATTCTCTGTTCGTATCATCGTTAGAAATCTTTTTAAAGTTTATGACTCATTATTCAGCCTTGATGCTGTCTATCGGATTCGACATCGCCGTACGCAGGGTGCAGCCGATAACCGAAACAAAGGCTATCAATAAGGTAAAGACGGCGCCAGCCAGCAACACCCACCAAGGGAAGGAGATGCGATGGACGAAATCCATGAGATAAGTCTGCATCAGCTTCACGCAGATAGGGATGGCGATGACCACAGCCACCAGCGAACTGACGAGGAATCTCTTAGCCAGTTGCCAAGCCGCATCCCCAATCGAAGCGCCCATCACCTTGCGCAGGGCAATCTGCCGCTTCTGCTGGTTGCCGTAATAAACCGACATTCCGAAGAGCCCCAAGGCAGAAATCAGGATAGAGATGCTCATGAAGGTGATGATGAGCACCATCATATTATGCTTGTCCTTGAGGTTATTCTTCAAAGTATCATCCATATACTCCACCTGCATTTCCGCAGGAACTCCCATCAGTTCCTTAGCCACCTGCTTGCAGGTACTCCGGATAGCCTGCAGCGCCTGGGCATGATCGCTACGGGTTTTCACCAGAACTGTCCATCCACGCTGCTGCGGGGTAATGACTCCAATGGCATTATGCTCCGTTTTTTCATTCTCGCTCAGCGCATCTCCACTATGGTAATCGGCAATCACGCCACACACCTCGTATTCATGCTTTCCATCCTTCATTCTCATTCCGAACCAAGGCTTGTGGGCAGAAACGCCATAGGCACGCTTCGCATCTTCCGTTACCCAAATCTTTCCATAGGCTGGCTCGCAATACTGCTCAATCACCCTGACTCCCAGCATCTTCATCGCCGTGGAATCTACCATGAATATACGGAGCATTCCTATCAGTTTTTCATTGTCATCATGCACGCCATTTCCCCAGCTTCTGATAGGATTGGCGTTGCCGTAAGTTGCCTCTTCCACCTCTGGAAGCGCTTTCAGACGGTTTTTGAGAATAGACATCTTCTCCGGCGAACCATCCAAGGAAGAAATGATGGAAACAATATTCTTCGTCTGATAACCCAACGGCAAATCGGCAAGATGCTTCATCTGGAGCATCATCGTTATCGCCATCACTACCAGCGTGATACTGATGACGTTCTGGGCTACGATAAATATCTTGCTGAACCACATCTTGCTGCGCATGCGGATGGTTCCCTTCACCACATCTATCGGATTGAAACGGGAAACCACGATGGCAGGAAGGATTCCCGCAAAGATGGAGATGATGACGTAAGCCAACGGCAGGAACCACAGAAGGTCGAAGGAATGGAACAGGTCGATTTTCGTATCCAACATAGAATTGAACAACGGGATGAATGCCCAGGAAATCAACAAGCCCAGCAGGAAGCAGACTGCCGTGAAGAGCGCCGACTCCTTGAGATAGCGCAGCATCACGCCCCCTACCGATTCGCCCAGCAGTCTTCGGGTAGCCATCTCCTTCGCACGGTTGCCAATCTGAGCCACCGTAAGATTGATGTAGTTGAACAAGGCAGAAAGCAGCAGAACCAGCGCCACGACCAGGAGGATATTCACGAGAGAACGATTTCCATGCTTGAAAATCTCGACATCATCATCCGCAAAATGAATCTGGTCCCATCTCACAAACTGGCAGCCCCACATGAAGTCGGCTCCACCTGATTTCTTTTTCCACTCCTTCCAGTAGTTTATGTATTTGCCGAGCAAGGTCTGTCTCACCTTTTCGGGGTCGGCTTCCTTTGCCAGTCGCGCCACCGTAGTGCAGGAGCCAAACTGATCCATCGGCTGAGCCTCAGCTTCTATCAGTTTCATCGACACGAAAATATCGTATGGGTTAAGAAGGTCCTCACGGTCGAAATCCTCCATGATTCCCACCACCTTGAGTTGCAGCTTACCGCATTGGATGGTACGGCCGATAGGATTGGCGTTGCCGAAGGCTTTCTTGGCAAAAGATTCCGAAACCATTGCCTGATGAGCATCCGAAAGGAGATGATCTGGCGCACAACCACGGCATTTGTAACCCATAAACTGGGAAAAGTTCGGGTCGATAGCCAGATATTTTGCCTCATAATACTGTCCATCTATCATGGCTCCCTGCGGAGCATAATATTCACCAAATCTTGTCCATCCCTTGATTTCCGGGATGGAAGGAAAGAACTCCTTGGCTATGCCCCAGGTCATTCCGAGATAATCGCCGGAACCTGCAACATAGAGCTCCTTCGCCAGTTTCTGATTCGTTCCCACACGATACTCTGCAGTAGCGTAGGAAACGAGAATCAGCACAAAAGCCAGTGCCACCGAGAGACCCAAGGCCTCTATGGTGGCATAAAGCTTGTTGCGTGATAAGAATTTCACATAACTTTTCATCATATACTCATTTATTTTTTGTTTCACTAAAATCAAACGATAAAGGAAGAATACCATCTCCCTGTTTTCGTTAGCTGCTGCAAAGTTACGGCTTCTCCCGTTTTCTGCCAAGGATTCCGGCAGCCCGAAAGGCGGATTGTATGAAATTCATACACTCTATTGTATGATTATCACACAACAATCCCGTTTTTGTTTGCCGTTTCGGAAAAAAAGCGTACTTTTGCAAACAAAAAAATTAAAGATATGAAATATGGAACCCTTCTTGTCATCGACGATAATCCGTCGATACTCACGGCGCTGAAAATCTGTCTGGGCAATACGTTCGAACGGATTCTCACCCTGCCTCGCCCCGATACCGCCCCCACGCTGCTGCAACAGGAGCAGGTAGATCTCATCCTACTCGACATGAACTTCTCGCTCGGCGTAAACAGCGGACAGGACGGTTTACTCTGGCTCCGCACCTTCCGCCGGCTCCACGCCCACATCCCCGTGGTACTCATCACCGCCTTTGCCGACGTGCAGCTTGCCATCAAGGGATTGAAAAGCGGAGCCGCCGATTTCGTCACCAAGCCCTGGGATAATGACGAACTGATAAGGGTGCTCAAGGATGCCATCGACAATAATACGGAAGTGGCAACCTTGGAAAATTTCGAGAACGATTACATCCGGAAGGTCGTGGATAAATGCCACGGCAACATCTCGCGTGCAGCCGAAATGCTCGGAATTACCCGACAAACCCTTTACGCAAAACTGAAGAGATAAACATACTATTTTTATGGTTATTATCAAGATTATATATTTAATAGGTGGAATCTGCCTCATCCTGGGCGGCCTCATCTATCTGTTCTTTCGCCATCAGCGAAGGCTGAAGGCTCGTGCTTTTCTGATGCGTGAGGCTGTAAGAAATGGCGATTACGCCTTCCGCCTCCCCACTTCGGGCTTGCTGCCGGGCGAAAGAGCCTTGCAGCAGGCACTCAACGACATGCAGGGCGACATTGCCCGCCTCGTAGCCAGACACGAAGTGGAATCATGGCAAAAGCTGACCCGTGTGCTTACCCACGAAATCATGAACGCCACGGCTCCTATCTCCAGCATCTGCCAGGCTTACCTCAGCACCCCACAGATCAAGGGAAGCGAATACGAGGAAGGCATTCAGGCGATTCACGACACCAGCAAGTCGCTCACCAACTTTGTAGATAGTTACCGCAAACTCACTCAGCTTCAGGCTCCCGTCGTAGAACCCCTCACGCTTGCCTCTTTCCTGGAAAGCATCCGGGCGCTCTATCCCGACCTCAATTGGCACATTTTCCTCCCCCAGAATGTCACGCTGGAGGCCGACCGCAACATGCTGCGCCAGGTATTCATCAATCTTACCAAGAATGCCATCGAAGCCCACGCCACCGACATCGACGTCCGCATGAGCCAAAATGAGCGTCCTATCCTGCTGTTCAGCAACAATGGCGAACCGATTCCTGCCGATGTGGCACGGGAAATCTTCATCCCATTCTTTACCACCAAATCATCCGGCACAGGTATCGGACTTTCCCTCTCCCGCCAGATGCTGATGATGCAGAACATCGAACTGGGACTTGCCGATACTTCCATCTCCGGCTACCATGTAACATTCTACCTGGAAAAACAAAAAGATTGACATCAATTTCGTAGTTTCCTGGTTTCATCTACATTAAAATTATCATAATTTTAAGTTGTCAAGAAAAGAAAATGACAGAAAAGCTTGGTGCTTTCGAAAAAAAACATTACCTTTGTCACCATAAAATAAACAACATAACGACATTAAATACATGATGACAATTGAAGAATACAGAGCAGAAGTCTTGCAGGCTTTGCTCGAAGCAAAGAATGAGGATGGTACTCCAGCAATTACACCAAAGGAAGCACAGGAGGCTCTCAATGGTTTTACCGACGATGAATTGCAGGACGGCATCTTATGGAACTCTCCACAGGACGTGGCCGATATTATCCTTGAAGGATAAAGAAAACATCGTTTTTCTTTGCTCATTCCAATTATTATTTGTAATTTTGCAGGCGCTTAAGTAAAAGGGGGTACTTGCAAGCCCCCTCACTTACCAGGCATTTGAATAAAGAAAAAGATTTTTTACCGGTAAAAAAAGATATAAAGATAATGAAGATAGAAAACGAAATCATCAGCTCTGTCATCGCGGCGGTGAAGGAGCTTTATGGTCAGGACGTACCTGAAAAGATGGTAGCCCTGCAGAAGACCAAGAGTAATTTCGAAGGTAACCTTACCCTCGTCGTATTCCCATTCCTCAAAATGTCGAAGAAGACTCCTGAGAGAACTGCACTCGAGATTGGTGACTACCTGAAGGAGAACTGCGCTAACGTTATCGCAGACTTCAATGTAGTAAAGGGTTTCCTCAACCTTTCTATCGCTCCTGCCGCTTGGGTAGGACTCCTGAACACCATCAACGCTGACCCTAAGTTCGGCGAGAAGCCTGTTACTGAGAATAGCCCGCTCGTCATGATCGAGTACTCTTCTCCTAACACCAACAAGCCTCTCCATCTCGGTCACGTGCGCAACAACCTCCTCGGCTGGTCTCTGGCCCAGATCATGGAGGCCAACGGCAACAAGGTAATCAAGACAAACATCGTTAACGACCGTGGTATTCACATCTGTAAGTCAATGCTCGCTTGGCTCAAGTGGGGCAATGGCGAAACTCCTGAGACTTCCGGCAAGAAGGGCGACCACCTCATCGGCGACTACTATGTAGCCTTCGACAAGCACTATCGTGAGGAAATCGCAGAGCTCAAGGCTCAGTACATGAAGGAGGGCATGGAAGAAGAAGCTGCCACAGAGAAAGCAAAGGCAGAGGCTCCATTGATCAAGGAGGCTCACGAGATGCTCGTGAAGTGGGAAAACAACGACCCTGAGGTTCGCGCTCTCTGGCAGAAGATGAACAGCTGGGTTTACGCTGGCTTCGACGAGACCTACAAGATGATGGGCGTAGGTTTCGACAAGATATATTATGAGTCAAACACTTACCTCGAGGGTAAGAAGAAGGTAGAGGAAGGATTGGAGAAGGGTCTCTTCTTCCGCAAGGACGATAACTCTGTATGGGCAGACCTCACCAACGAGGGCCTCGACCAGAAGCTCCTGCTCCGTTCTGACGGTACTTCTGTTTATATGACTCAGGACATCGGTACTGCCGACCTCCGTTTCAAGGATTTCCCTATCGACAAGATGATCTACGTAGTAGGTAACGAGCAGAACTACCACTTCCAGGTGCTCTCTATCCTGCTCGACCGCCTCGGCTTCAAGTGGGGTAAGGACTTGGTTCACTTCTCTTACGGAATGGTAGAGTTGCCTAACGGAAAGATGAAGAGCCGCGAGGGAACCGTAGTAGATGCTGATGACCTGATGGCAGAGATGATCAAGGATGCTCGCCAGACAAGCGATGAGCTTGGCAAGTTCAAGGACATGAGCGAGGAAGAACGCCAGGAGATTTCACGCATCGTGGGTCTCGGAGCGTTGAAGTACTTCATCCTCAAGGTAGATGCCCGCAAGAATATGCTCTTCAACCCAGAGGAGAGTATCGACTTCAACGGTAACACAGGTCCTTTCATCCAATACACCTACGCTCGTATCCGCAGCATCATGCGTAAGGCTGCTGCCGAGGGCATTGAGATTCCTGCAGAGTTGGGCGCTGATGCTCCTATCAACGAGAAGGAGATTGACCTCATCCAGAAGATGAACGACTTCGCTGCAGCTGTAGCCGATGCCGGCAACAACTACAACCCTGGTGGTATTGCCAACTACTGCTACGAGCTGACCAAGGAGTTCAACCAGTTCTACCACGATTACAGCATCCTGAATGCTGAGAGCGAGGCAGAGAAGATTACCCGTCTGGTTCTCGCAGCCAATGTTGCCAAGATTCTGAAGAATGGTATGGCTCTGCTCGGCATCGAGGTTCCTGAAAGAATGTAAAATTTTAGGTAATTAGAAGTTATCAGGAGTATAGCACTCCTGAAAAACTTCTCAAGATATAATTAACCTACAATTTAAAAAATGAATATTGACTATTGACAAATAATGAGCATCCCCAGAGCCAGACTTTGGGGCTTGCTCATTTCTTTTTTATATAGGTCAGTATTACCCAAAAACTGAACTCTCGTTATGCGGTTCAGTAAAAACACAAATCATTTATCCAATAAAAGAAACGCAAATGAGTAACATGCCCGTAAATCCTCCTTCATGGAGAAACGATACAGTCTTGCCTTTGCCCAATGAGGTGAAGGCGAACGCCTGGGCTGTGGATGCAGCCTGCTCCGGAAATCCCGGTCCAATGGAATACCAATGCATTGATCTTCAGACTGGTGCACAGGTTTTCCACTATGGTCCTATCCACGGCACCAACAACATCGGCGAGTTCCTCGCCATCGTCCACGCCCTCGCTCTGATGGCCCAGAAAGGCATTACCGACAAGGTAATCTACAGCGACAGCGTGAATGCCCAACTCTGGGTAAACAAGAAGCAATGCAAGACCAAACTGGAGCGTACTCCTCAAACCGAGCAACTCTATCAGATCATCGCCCGTGCCGAAAATTGGCTCCGCACCCACCCCGTAACCGTCCCTATCTTTAAATGGGAAACGAAGAAGTGGGGCGAGATTCCTGCCGATTTCGGAAGAAAAGGATAAGACTTTTTACATAAAACCGATGTAACTGCGACAGTACTTACAAGCAACAGCGATAATACTTACAAGGCGCAAGCAGGCACCGGTCATCAATGAAGCCCCCAAAAGGACTAGGGCTGTTTATTTCTAACAGTACGGTTGAAACGGGCTGAAAGCCCAAAAGCTCTTAGCCCAGGGCATCGCCCTGGGTATAATAGCAATCAATAAGACGCCCTGTAAGGG
>ERZ791628.364-NODE-364-length-18619-cov-1.63542_pt1 | contig 18619 bp, 3 predicted proteins | sample MGYA00510265_ERZ791628 | MGnify/ENA primary metagenome ERZ791628 (study PRJEB30046, sample SAMN00715184) | human gut metagenome | study: EMG produced TPA metagenomics assembly of the A metagenome-wide association study of gut microbiota in type 2... | reverse complement strand
AAAAGGAACATTAAATTTAATAGATAAATAATTGAATATAGTATTAGGAGTCCAATTAATACCGGCATTATTAGATTTATACAGTAAACTATTTACTTTATCTGTAATAGATTTACCAGTTTTATACAAAGCATTTATATCAAATTGAACAGCACTTCTAGTACTAATTCTTTGAAACTTATTAGTAAGAATATTACGATATTGATTATACACATTAGTAATAGCAAAAGATTGACGATTGCTTTCTCGAACAGCATATGACATATTATAATCAGTTTCAGACATATTATAACTCATAGTTTCACTTTGAGTTACAACTGTTGTTGCCATATCAACTGAAGCCATATACATATTATAGAATATTTCTTTAGATTCTATAGTAGAAGCATCATCATCCGGAAGAATCTCTAATTTATTAATTAAAGGTTTAAGTTGACCATTATAAACAGATTCAGAAGTAACCTTAAGACTATTTATAAGTTCTTCTTTATTTGCAGCATATCTAGTAACATCAATTAAAGAGTTCCATAAAACATTAATATCAAATGGCATAGTTAAACCATATTTATTATAATAAGAAGCTGTACCATTTAATTGAGTATCTTCAACTCGCATCATAAGATTACTTTGATTATTATAAATCATCTCAGTAAGCATACGTTTAAAACGAGAAGAAGCTGTATCTTTACGATTGACTTTAAACTGAAGAGAACTATTCCAAGACTTATTAATATTTTGTTCATCTGTCATAGTAGCTCCATTAAGTTCTCCCATAGTCATATGGTCTTCAATATCGTAATCATTAATATCAGCCATAAATTCAGCTTTATAATAATTAACGAAACTCTGCCATATATTCTTATCATCTAAGTTTTGTAATTGATTAGCAAGAGCTATAAGATTATCAGCTTTACTTTTAAGTTCTTTATAGATTGCTTCATCTTGAACAATAGCTTTTATTTCAGCAACATTCTTACCTTCATCTTTAAGTTCTTTAGATCTACGATTACGATAATTCTTAAGTTGAACTGAATAGCCTAAATAACCTAAATCTGGATTAGCATTAGAAGCATATTGAAGAATAGCTTTAGCAATTATATCTCGAATTTTAATACCATTTTTAAAATCTTTATAATTAAGATTCTTAAATTCAGATTCACTTCTAAATGCAATAGCAGCAAAAATACGATTCAAATACATTTGCTCACTATCAGCAATAAAAGGATAATCATCTTCATATAGAATTTCAGACTTCTTAGCAATATCCGTATTCCATAATTGGCTTATTTCCGGCTCTCCCTGCTCGTTTAATGGCACGGTAATACTTTTGGTCAACCTATCTATATTATTACCATAGATGCTTTGAAAAGTGGCAAATTGAGCGTCTGTTAGTTTACTATTCTGTATTGCACGCAAAAGAATCCAATCCCCATTCTCGGATGTAAATGTATTAGATTTAAGAGTTTCATAGTCAGCTTTAGCAACAGCACGTGCTTTAGAAGCATCAAAAGGATAGAGCTTTTTAGCCCTATCCCAAAGATCTTTAAAACATTTGCTATCAACATATTCATCACCGACTTTAATTTGTGGGATAATATTACAATCTAAACCCATAATATAAATTTTATACGTTTAACAAATACGTTTATTAGTTTCATCAAAATTAGTATTTTTATTTAGACTAACAATCGAATCATTTAAATATTTTGAAATGTTAGTTGCAATAGATGAAGAATCAGATAAAGACATAGATAAAGACATAGATAATTTAAGATCACCTTTAATATCAACATAATCATCATCCCAATCAATATCTTCATCTTCTTCAATTGTAGTATCAATAGACTCTTCAGTTTGAATTTCAGTTTCAGTTTCAGTAAGAATAGGAGATTCAATCATAGTTTCAGCAGACGTTCCTCTCTCTACCACATCTCCTTCTCTACCGGGGGCTACAGAGTTCCACTGAATACTACTAATTGTAACATTAGAATCCATATCTCTAAAATCTTTATTATAAATTCTATTAATAGTATCATTAAGACGTTCCATTAATGAATCTGCTTTAACTTTAGTATCAATAACTCCAAATATCTTTTGAAATATATTAAGTAATACCTTTTTAAACTTATCCCAAAATGTAGGAGTTTCAATATCTTCAGAACCTTCAACTCTATCAGTAGTAGATTTAAGTTCATTAAGAAGTCTAAATATACGAGGATCAGTTAAAGCATAAGTAATAATTTCAGATACAGCATCTTGTCCATTAATTACAACTTTAGCTCCATTTTTTCTAGCTTCTAGCTTACGAGAAATAGATTCATTAATGCTAGTAAATTCATTGGTTATAACTTGAATTAATTTATTAACTATACCTCCATCTCGAAGCATATCTTTTAAGAACTTTTCTCTATCATTTAAATCAGTTTTATTAGCAAGTTCTTGACGAGTATTTGTAATAACTTTAGTAAAGTCTTCAAACCATGTTTGCCATTCTTTATTATTATAATCAATAAGAGCTTCACGTTGAGCAAGTTTCTCAGGATTATTAATATCTCGCATAGTACTATTAAAGAACTTCATAATATAAGTATGAATCATCTCATGTGCTAGAGTACGAGTTAAATAACCTTTATGCGCTTCTTCATTTGCTAGTTCCCAATTATAATTAACATCAATTCTAAATTGATTACGATAAAAGCCATCAATATCAGTAGAAGTTTTTACAGGTTTAGTAGAACCTTCACCTTTTTCAAATACTTGATTTCTGCTAACAGTATGTTTAACATATACAGGATTTATACCAGCTTCATATTCAAGAATATTAGAAAGTTCTTCAATACTACTCCAATCCTCTTTATAACGTTCATCATCTTGAACAGTTTTAAGTAATTCAACAGGATCATAAAAACGTTGAGTAACTTCTGAATTATTATCAAACGCTTTAGTAGCAATAGAAAATTTAATAGGTGAATTACCAGAAATAGATACATTGCTTACAACATCTCCATATTTATTTTTAATATATGCAACATCAGAGTATATAGCATTAGTAGCCATATAATACTCATATATATCTTCATATTGGTCTCCAGTAATTGGATCTGTATACCCTGTAGTATATGAACTATCATTAGAATCTTTAGATACAGCAGCTCCATCTTTAAGACCAAATTGACGAACCATATTTGGAATTATACTATTAAGCTTATTATTAAACTTTTGAACATCTGCCGGAGTATCAAGATAATATATAGTATGTGGATAACTAGGATGATTTAAAGCACCATTATAGTTAGAAACATCAAGTTTGTTTCCAGAAGTATAATGAATAATTGCTTCACGTCCATCAATAGAAGTTTGAATAAATTTATGATAAGCAATTTTACCTTTACCTTCACCAAGTACAGCTTTCATCATAACAAAACGTTTACTTCCATCAGCAGTATTACCTGATTGAAAATAAATATCATCTTGTGTAGCTGAACTTTTTTCACTACATATAATAATATTTTGAAGTCTATTAGAAATTTCAAGTCTAGCTTCAGTTATATTACCACTATTTAGAGCAAGAATTTCTTTAATAGCATCACTAATATATTTATTATATTTATATAATTTATTAATACGAGCATCTTCAGTTTCGTCAGTAATAGATCCCATTATAGTATTAGGACTTGTAGGAAATAAAGTGTTTATCTCATCTGTTTGAGGAATAACAACAGATATTCCTTGTCTATTACCAATAAATATATCACCAATATGATTACTAGAAAATTTATTTATATTTTGAATAATACCTCCAGTTTTAGGATCTCTAGCAATACCTGTTTCATCAATATAAACAATTTGAACTCTAGGTTTACCTTTAGAATCAACGACATCTTTAGTAGGTTTAATGGATTTAACTAAAGAATTACGATGATGCATAATAGGTAATCCTTGTTTAGCGTCTTTATCTTCTGTACGAGCTTCATCGTTAATCAATACTCTACCTGAACTAATATGACTTATTCTAAAAATATTAGAACCAGTCATACGTATATCATTACGTATAGCTTGATTATTTTTAAAAATCATTTCATGACGATTGATAGAATCATTAAAATGTTTCTTAATTCCATTAGCATTTATAATACTTTGCATATTTGAATTAGTAATTCTAAATGCTGGAAATAAATCAAGACATATTTGATATATTTGATTATATGAAAGAGCTACATTGTTAATATCTATTTCACCATCCACAGAACCTTCATATTCTGAATCAACTATACTAGTAAGAGTTTCACTATCGAGAATATTTTTAATTTGCTTAGAAGTTAAATTAGAATATATAAGTTCTTTAAAAGCATTCATTAGAGGTTTAAATCTATCTTTTCTAAATAGATCAAAGATAATCTCCATGTTACGTTCAGAATCTTCTCTATCTTTAGCAGATATATTATTACGAGGTTTAAAAGCTCTATCATAATGAAACATAAACCTAAAGATCTCTCTTTGATATTCAGCAAATATATTAGCCATTTCATCAGTAAATGCAAATTTACGTGGATAATATTGACCATTTGCACCTTCAATAGTATAAGCTATGCCTTCTATAATAGTTTCTAATTTAGGGATAGAACCTAATTTATATTCTTTACCATTTCGATTAATAACTATATCATATGTAGCTTTATTCGGATTTTCTTCAAGATTAGTTCTTACTACAGAAACTTCATCACCTTTACTAATATCCGAAAGTATTTCGTATATACCTAAATTAGAAGTAATAGTATTATTTAAAATATCTTCTGGAGCACCATTAGGATTAAAAGTAATATCAAGACCTTCATGATAGGTTTTACTAATAATCTCAGGAGTACGATTAATAAAATCAATTACTTGAGATTCATTAAGAGGTAAACCTTCAGTAGCTTCAGTATCTATAAGATCATAAAAGAAACTATAATTATTATAAAGTTCTTTATAAAGATTATCTTTAGTTTCTCTAAATTTAGCATTATAATAATCTCGTCTATTACCAAATTCTGTTTTAAGAAAATTAGTAACATTTATAATAGACATAATTTCAGGAATAAGATTTTTATAATTATCACCTCGATATTCACGCATACCATTAACGAGATCATAATAATTAATCTTAGTAGTTCTAAATCCACTTTTATCACTAATAAAAGCAACAAGAGAACCAAAAAGATTAAAGTTATCAATAAAGATACCTCCTAAATCTTGAGAAATTAAAGCATATTTATTATGAAGAGTTTCATCAAGTCTTATAGCAATAGCATCTGAATTTAAACTAGAATCACTAGTAAGAATCTGAGCCATTTTAGATATAAAATCTGATTCAAAAGAAGCATTAAGAGCAGTATTAATTGAATTCATATCTAATTCCCAATCAGAATCTTTACTATAAAGACCTTTTAATTCATTTAAAGCATCAACAGCTATTTTAGCTGAACTACCATCATTTAATCTAATTGTATTATTATTACCATCGATATTTATATATACTGCATTAGATAATTTAATAGCAGCATCTATAATTAACTTTTCTGGTTTATTAAGTTTACCATCAGTAAAATATTTATTCATTAGATTTTTAATGAAAGCATCACTATCATATTTAGTACTACCTTTAGTATGTTTTAATAGCTTCGGAACTAATAGCAAAGTATTCAGCATATTCGAATCAAATAAGGCTGAATTTGCCTCATTTTGGTTCAATAGAGCCACTAAAAATTCATTAATGGATTCTAGATTCACTCCTTCAATTTTAAAGTCTATAACAGGCTGATTTGCGGCTTTTACAAATTCGATTGGAGCATCACTTTGAAATTCAGTAATAATACCATTAGCTTTAGAAGAATCTTCTGTAACTTCAGTTTTAAGAACAGTAGTTTCATCTGTAGAACTCTGTTGAGCTTCGTAGCCCCCGGTAGGAGACAAGGACTGGTCGCGAGAGGAACTTTCTGTATGCTTTGCAATAAGAATATAATCATCATTAGGATTGCTCATATTAGCAGGAGTAAGCACATAACGATTAATTTGACCTTCAAATCCTTCAAGCCTAACACCAGCATCCTTACGTGGATTTGGAGTATCAAGAACTCTATATTCAACTCCACCTATAGAAACATAGAGAGTATATTTAGGATTCTTACGACCAAGATTATCTTCTATAGTATCATTGATTAAATCAAATTTAGTTTGAATTCTTTTAGCTTCTTGAATAATTTTATTAGTAAGTTTATTAATATCAGATTTAGTTGTTTCTTCAAGACCAAAATGTTCATCAGCTAAGAATGAAGGTAAAGGTTTACCACTAGCTTTAAGAACTTGTGCTGTATAACGACTTAAATGTTGAAGATAATCATTAAGTTCAGCACTAACATCACCTCCAGTTTTATTAGGTACATACTCAATTTCTTGTCCAGTAATAGCATCATTCCATTTGAATCTATGAGCCATAAATATATTATCAAATAGAGAATATTTAGCAGCAAGTCTAATAACAATCCATCTAAGATCTGTTATAGTCATAGTATCAAAAGAATTATCTAAAGCTCTTTCAATATTAGCATTAAATTCTTTAATTTCATTAAGAATCATTGCGTCTTTAGAAGATAAATTTTTAGCTTTAAGTCTATTATTTATAATAGTACTTATAGGTGAATCTAAAACTTGAGATTCTGATATTATACTATTATAAACATCAGATGCTTCTTTAGATAAACTATCAATACCTTTAAAATCTGTATACGATTTACCAAATGTTCCAGAACCTATTTTAGGTTTATCGGATGAATCATCTGTTTTAAGATCATTAATATCTTTATCTAATTTAAGTTGACGTTCTTTTTCTGCATTAATGGCTGCTGTTTGACGATCAATTGCTACTTTATTATCAGCTTCTTGTTTTTGTAATCTAGCTAATCTAGCTTTATATGCTGCAAGACGTTCATCAGTATTAGAGAATTTAGCTTCGTCTTTTTGTAAAGATTCAGATGACTTATAAGTATCAAGTTCATTCATTAAATCTTTATTATTAGAAGCTTTGATTTCATCTTCATATAACTTGATTTCATCTTTAAGATTATTATAGCCATCACCATTAAGATAATAATCAAGTTCAGCATTGATAGCTATATTACGTTTATCGAAAAACTCTTTAGCTTCTTTAGGATTAATGAGATTAGCTAACATAGTTCTAGCTTGTTTAGCTGCATCTTTATCATCAGAATTAATATCTAATTCTTCTATAGCTTTAGCCGATGTATCTCTAGTAGCTTGAAGTTGCTTTAATATTTTGTTATTATTTTCAAGTTTACTATTAGCACCTTTAAGAGCAATTTTAAGACTTAATAGTTGTTCTGGTGTTGCATCTTTAGAAGCATCAGCAATAGATTTTTCAATTTCATTAATTTTAGTTTTAAGATTAGATATTATATCATCATAAATTCTAATAGCCTCTTTAGTAGATTCTAAATTAGCAGATTGTCTAGCATATTCATTAAGAGCTGCCTTTTTGTTAGTTCTTTCTGTTTCATTAGAATACTTATTATCAACATAGTTATTAAGATATTCTTTAGATTCAGCTTCACGTTTAGCATACTCTTCAGGATTAGCTGTAATATTAGATATTTCAATTTCATTAAGTTTCTTTTGAGCTTCAAGATTAGCTAGACGTCTATGATATTCATATTCGTTTTTGTCATTAGAACCTTCAATTGAATCAAAATGATCTTTATATATACTTTCAACAGCTTCTATTTTATTAAGAGTTTGCTCAAAGTAATTAGCATTAGCCAGAAGAGATTCTCCTTTATCAAGAGCTATTTGTTCTTCAGCAGTAAGACTTTCGTTTCTATCACGTTTATCTTTAAGAGTTTGAATTTCTTTAAGAGAAGTACTCATATTTCTAAGCATCTCTTTATATAATTCAAGAGAACCATCTAATTGATTAGCTGCAATTTGATTAAGAATAGCTTCTTGTTCTTTAAGTTTAGCACCAACTATATCTCCATTAGCTAAAGATTCAACTATATCATCAAGCCCAGAACGCATAGATTCAACTGCTGTTTCAAGACCTTTTACATACATTTGATCTCTTTCAATATCTTTTTTATTTAACTTACTTTCAATATAAGGCATTATAGCTTGCATTCCAGCTCCACCAAGAAGACCTCCTATACCTTCTGTCCAAATATCAGCATCACTAAGATAACTTCCAACACGTTGACCAAAATCAGTTAAAGCATCAGTATCAGAAAGTAATCCAAAATCTTTACGTGCAGAATGAGCACCTTCTTTCATAGCAATACTCATAGTCATCTCATCTGCCATTTCAGCTAATGAACCAGCAGCAAATCCACCAATACTTTTAAGAAGTTGATTACGTTCATTTTGAGGTATAGCATTTAATGTACGAACTATAGCAAATTTATCACCAGTCGCCATAGCTTTACGTATATTGGCTCTAGTAGCATTGCTAAGTGTTTTAGCTGTACCTATTATATTCATCCATTCAACAATATCATAAGCAATATTAGACATTGATCTCCAATAACCTCTTGAAGCAGCGGCATCTGCGTATTGATCAGCTAAACGTTCTATAGTTTCATTAGTTAAAGGAACTTCTTCAAGTCCTCGCATTTTAAGAATAGGATTACCATTCTCATCATATTCTGTATAGTTCTTATAATTATCGAGAAACCATTGACGTTCTTCTTCATAAACACCATAAGCTTCACGAGATGAATCTAGAATACGTCCTATAACAGCAGAACCATAAACATCAGCTAATTTATTAGCTCTAGCTATAGCTTTACCTTTTTGAAGTTCTGTACCTAACTTAAATAAATCTTTAGCGTATTTAGATTTACTTCCAAGATTTACAGCTTGTCTAAAGGCTTTACCTAATAACATAGAAGCTCCACGTGCTGGTAACATTATACTTGCAGCACTACCTAAAACAGATGGAACCATAGACGCCCAATATCCACCACCTTTCATACGATCGAATAAACTACCATGTTGAGCTTGTTCAGTCATATAAATAGGAAACATTTCTTTAGTTTCTTCATTAATAGAATTACCTATTTGTTCTAAGAAATTGCGAGTATAAGCTTCATCATCACCGAATAATTTAGAAGGAAGTGCAAGTATAGAACCTGCACTTTCGATTGTACCTCCAATTATTTCTCCTACGGTTTGAGCAAGAGCATTACCAATTCTATCAAATATAGATTGATTTCTCGCTCGACTTTCAACATAATTACGATAATTAGTAGGAGTAATACCTATATTTCCATTATGTCTTTTAGTAAGATTTAGAAATTCTTTATTACTCATTCGATTATCAGGGGATTGAGAACCAATTTGATCGAATGCAGATTTAGTTTCATCTGTATAATGAACTCTACCATCTTCACCAAATAAAGGCATTGTTTGATATGTTTTATCGTTTGGCATATTATCTGTTTAACATTAATACATCATTAGACCAAAAGTTTACATTATACGCAGCTTTCTGTTCAGGAGTAAGATACTGAGTAGGAACAAAATTATCTTTAAGTTCATTAGCATGATTAAGTTTATATACTAATGCTGGAAGATTTCTGCGTAAAGCATCATCATTTTCAAAAGCGAAATTAAGATTATCTTTATTATATTCAACGTCAACATATCTGTTAATAGAAGGGTTATATTGTTGAATATTAATTTTATAAACGCCAGTAGGAGTTTTAGTTATATTATATTTAAAACTACCAGATGTTATAGGATAATAATTTCCAACATTATGAATACGTTTATCTGCAATAATAGTTTCAATTGCTTGAGAAATATTTCCCACACGTTGATTATTAATAGTATTAAATCTATTTAAATCACGTGCATTAGGATCAGTAATTACAGCTAAATCAGCACCAAGACCTTCAATATTTCCACTAAATGCCATAATTTCATTAGCAGTTTGTCTTTGATAAGTATCATAAGGGTTAGTCATAGCTTGATTATAAGAACATTGAGCACCTTTTCTCATAGCATCTCTAAGAGCCATATTTGCACCATCATCGTCCGTATAAAGAATAGCTTCTTTTTGTACTTGGTTTTCACCTTGCGCAGGTATAGTAACTTTAAGATATAATCTACCAGTGGCATCAGAGCCAATAGATAGATTCTTAGATGATATTTGATAAGCTGCATTACTACCTGAACCACTTTTACGAGAACTAAATATACCAGCAAAATCTTCACTAGAAGTTAAAGGCATACCTATAACTTTTTCTAAGAACTTAGCTTTAGTAGGATCATCTCCTAAAGATGCTGTAGCAAAATTCCAAACACCAATATTATCCATTAGTAGTCTACCTATACCATCAAGAGCATCACTAAATGCAGCCTTATTATTACTTATAGGAGTAAATAAAGTAATAGGTGTTGTTTGTAATTCATAACCTTTATTTTTAGCAGTAGTTAAAAATCTTTGTCTAACTATATTACGAATTTCATCTTTAGGATCATTAGGATTTTTACCATAACCACTTTTAGCTGTAGAAGAAACTAAATCAAATCCAATAAATAAGTTATTACCATTTTCTATATAACTATCGTAAAGAATATCAGTTATAACATTTATTTTATCAGATATAGTTTCAGCTTTAGCAATTATATTTTTAGCTTTATTTTTATTTACATCATCCGATAAAGAACCTTTAACATCAAGAAGATCATTTATTGTAGCATTTATACTTTTAACATCATCCGCATTTGTTAAGTCAAATTGACTATAAATAGAATTAAGCATAGCATTATTTTGCTTAATAATATTTTCTGCATCAATAGCAGATTTCTCGGCTTGTTGATAAAGATTTATACTAGTAGGGTCAGTAGCATTTGCATATTTAGCCATAGTAGCTTTAGCATTATCTAGAGCATCAGTAGCTGTTTTAATATTTGCGTCTACTATAGACATCATTGTATTAGCTGGAAGATTTGCTCTAGTGAATCCAATAGCTTCTGTCATTTGTCCTTTAATCTTCTCTAGTTGTTCTCTTTTAGCTTTAAGAGAATCAAGTAATAGATTGTCGAACCATTTAGTATCAGTCTTACTTTCAATCGCTGTATAAGCACCTATTTTAGCCATATTCAACAATGCACTAATACTATTTTGAGTATAAGCATTATTATAAGCTAATCCCATTCGTTCTTGATAATCTGCATCAGTTTCACCTTCTTTTTGCATTAACTCCGGCATAGAGCGCATTGTACCTTCTTCTAAATATCGTTGCATTACTAGAGGGTCACTCATAGCAATTTGCTTTTGAGAAGAAGTCAAATTAGCAAAACTAGAGTTCATCAACATTACTTGTTGCATTCGAGGATCAGTAGCAACTTGTTGTTTAATCATATCAGTAACAAGTTGATCATTAGTGCCACCTTGTTTATTATTAAGCCATTTATTTATTTCAGCTTCTTTAGCCATAGCTGTTCTAAATTCAGGTTTACTAGCAAGAACAGCACTAAATACTTCACGAATTTCATCTTCACTTACTGATTCAATAGTAGTATCACGAGTAAGAACACCTGACAAATTACCACCTCTACCAGCGATAATCTTTTGAGCAACGGCTTGAACTTTAGGATCTGTATTAGCACCATTCATCAATTCAGTTACATCATTAATAAATTGAGCATTAAATACAGATCGTTTATCTGCTTTCCATGCTTTCATCATTTCAAGAAGCTCTTTTTGATAAACTGAACGATCATGACCCTTACCTAGAGCTGTACCAAAAGCACTAATAGATTGTTTGCCATTACCTCCAAGACTACCTCCTGCTTCATTAAATCTTTCAAGAATCATAGCTCTGTTTGCAGCTTTATATTCTTCTGGTGCATCAGATTGCTCATTAGCTTGCATCATAGCATCAAATTGAGCTTTATTACCAAGAATAATTTTAACTCCTTCATCAATTAAAAATCTACGAGCACCATCTGAAACAGCAGTATCTGCAAAGAACCAACCTCCATCTTCATCAACTTTCTCTTTAATAACACTTTGAGTTTCATCTATTTTACTTGCAAGAGCTTCTTCATCTTTACCTTGAATTGCATTATATTCAGACATTTTAATTGCCATTTCATTATAAGCATTTTCATTTCGAATAGCCCGTTCTTGCAAAGAAGACATAATAGCAAGATTTTGATCCATCATTCTAGCACGAGGAGTAAACATATCTTGCATTTCATTACGTTTAAAGTCTTTACCTGACTTAACAACTATATTTTCAATACTATTTATGATTGCCATAAGAATTAAATTTGTATATACAACAAAACTCCGGACGTTAATCCGGAGTTATAACAGCAGTTAATTAAGCACATCTTTTACCACCATATCTTTTCTTAACTTTACCACCACATCTTTTACCTTTAAGAGCTACAGCATCTTTGCCAAAGAGCCTTGATATTTGTTTATCTGATAAATTCTTTAAGAAGCCTATAGATTTATCATTAGATAATAGATGTAATATATTAGAATTACGCTTATCATTGAGAAGAGTATGATCATTAAGCATCTTCTGAACATCACCCGTCAAACCTACAAGAGCATCTCTTATACCTGTATTGCCTTCAGCTAATAAAGAAACAGCAAGATTAGCTTTCTCAAAAGCATCAACTTCATTCTCGTATTTAATCTGTTTGTTCTTAGCAGCAATTTCAGCATTCATTTGACGAGCTTGATTTCTAATATTAAGTTCTTGCATTAACTCATCTTGTTTTAGTTTACCCAAAGCACTAGCACTTCTAGTTCTAAGCATAGCTTGTCTTGCTACAGAAGCACTAGATGAATTAGATTTAACAAAATCTTCAATAGCAGAAATTTGATCAATAACTTCTCTTCTAGCAGCATCAGTATTTATATCCCATTCAAGATTTACATTATCAAGATATTCTCTTTTAGGAATTGGCATATCAGAAATGCTCTTAGCAAGTTTACGTTTACTACGACCTTGCATAAGACTACCTATAAGATTACCAGCAGCACCTATTAGATTACCACTTTCATCTGAAATAAATCCACCTAAATCATAACGTTTAGTTTTACCTCCATATCTTCTAAGTATCATAGGAGGCATAAGATAAGGATTAGGATTAATCATCTGTTTAGTTGGATTATCAACTTGAATATTTAAATCACTAAAAGGGGATACTTGAACAGAACCACCATCAGCTTTCTTAACTTTTCCACCACATCTCATACCAACTTCACTAAGTATAGCATCTTTAATATGAGGAGGTAATCCGGATACAACAGCTTGACGTTTATTCATAGCATCTTGAGCTACAAAATTAGCAATTATATTAGCTCCCATTGTAGCACCACTCATAGCTCCTGCGTTTACAGTAGGTGTAATAGGAGATACAGTTTGAATATTCATTTCAGCAAATTGAGGTATAGGTGTAGTAGATTGCAAAGGAGGAATGACAAGACCTCCATTAGGATATTTACGTTTACCTCCACAAGCAAAAATAGAACCTCCAAGAGCAAATTCGGTTTTAGGTTCTGCAATATTACCAGATTTAGCTTTCATAGCTTCTTGTTGATTATAAAGATTATTCAATTCAGCTTGAACTCCATTAATTTCAGCAAGAAGTCTATTGTGTCTAGCAGATTGCTTTTCAGTATTACGAGCATTAGTGTTACGATCTATAGCATAAGTACTACGATCTGTAAGTCGTAAAAGACCACCTAGCATTACAGAACTTTTAGCTAACTTATCTTCAAGATAACCTTTATGTAGCATAAGAGGTTTAGCAATATCTGCAAAAGTTCTATCCCCTAACTTAAGAGTATCACTAAATATATAATCAGCATTACTCCCATTGAGTATTGCTTCACCACCTTCCACTTCAGCATTTGTTCCATAAGGAACACCTCCTTGCTCATGACTAGGTCCTTCAACTATTGCGGCATTAGATGCAACTTGATTTATAGAACCTCCATCAGCATATCTTTTACGTCTGCCTCCACATCTAAAAGCAAATTCATAATTTTCTTTTGTAGGGACACCAATCATATTATATTGATTACTAACAGTTTGAGTATTACCTGTAGGTATAGGATTATCTCCATAAATATCTATAGGATTTGTATTAATTGTAATATCATTTAAAGCTTGTTGATCAATACGAATATCATCTTGACCAAGCTCATAATTCTTAGTAATATCTGCTCTAATAGCAGCTTCTCTAGCTTTACGTTTCTTTCTTCGTCCACTAAAGATACCACTAATCAAACCTGAAACTCCACCGATAATACCTCCAATTACTCCACCAATTGCAGTTCCAACTCCGGGAACTATACTTCCGGCAGCAGCACCTACAGTAGAACCTATACCAAGACCTTTAGCTAAACCGCTTTTAGTTTCAGCTCCTTGAATACCTTTACCTGCACCCCAGCTACTTCCAGTAACACTATTAACATTATCTCTAGTTCCACCTAGATCATAACGTCTACGTCTACCTTTAAGAGATTTAATAGTACCACCATAACGTTTATTTTTTTCTATCCACATATCTAATTCAGGATTATGTTTTCTAAGACCAATAATACTTTTCATAGCATCAGACATTTTACTAATATCTTGACCAGCATCTTCGGCTTTATATACAGAACTATTATATTTAACAGGATTCTTTTGAAAATACTTTAAAGCTTGAACAGTAGGATCATAAGATTTAACATAGTTCTCAGCATTAATCATACCATTTACTAAAGCATTAGGAAGTTTACCTTCACTTAACCAATTATTAAGACGTTTACCAAAGTATTCTTCACCTTTACGAGTTAAATTGATATTTCTACCACCAAAGCCATCATCTTCATATTCGAATAACTCTTTAGCATTAGCGTTTTTACCAACTAATTTAGATAAATACGTATTAACTTTAGTAACATTATCAGGATCTATATGATCTAATCCTAATAACTGCGCAGGATTATATGTATCATTTTCATTATATGCTTTAAGATTTTCATTCATCGCTTTAGTTACATTTTCTTTAGAAGTTTCACCTTTGCGACCTAGAAAACCCCATAAATGAGGATTAACACCAAATGTAGATTCAGTATAAGCTAAAGCAAGAGCTTTATCAATGCTAGAATCTTTAACTTTCTTTGCAGCTCTAATTATATCATGCAAAGGAGTTGTTTTAATACGCATTGGAGCAATAGAATTTCCATGTTGATCTTTAGTAATTAAAATACTATCATCTTCCGGATTATAATATCTATCTCCATTAGCTTTAAATAAAGCTGCATCATATTCAGTTTCAAACATAGCTTGTAATGCTCGTGAAACTAAATGATCAGGATAATAACTATCAGGAATAATAAAATCAGAAGAATTCTTATTTTCACGAGCTATTCTTCTACTTCTATTATCTGCATAATCATCTTCAAAAGCATTTATGTAATCATAGAACTTTCTAGCAAGAGCAAGACGTCTATTTACATATTCTTTATCTTTATCAGTAGTTTTAGTTTTACTTTTAGGCATACTTAGTATATTAACAGAGTTCCTCTAAGTTCATAATCTAGTATTCTTAGTAACAACAACGTTAATATCATATAATCTAAGTTCAGCTTGTTTGACATTAGAATCTTTACTAGTAATATCAATATTATCTGAATGATTATCTATGATAGCATTAACATCAGTTTCATTAATATCTTCGTTAGTAGTAGTATCAATAAAACGATTTAAGTACACCATTGTAATATACCCGAATTGATTCTGAATCTTACTATATTCATACCATGCTTTAGGCTCATATTTCATTCCTAAAAGCCTATCTATTTCAAAAGGTATATTAGATGGATTGAGAATTTGGAATGCTCTATCGTTGTCTATATGGTCTTCTATGAGATTCCATAAATAGCGTCCAGCTTTATATTTAAGAGTATGGTCATCATACCAAGTTTCATCTAGAATCATTGGAAGAATACCAGTACTTTGAGTATCAGTATTAATCATTAAATAATCAATAGTCTTATCATATAAGAATTTAATCTTATCCGCAGTAAGATGATTCCAATTATGAACAAGTGCGCTATTCCATTCAATATGATTAAATAACTTACTAACAAGAGGTTCTTCATTATATATAAATTGAGCAATAGATGGCATTATCTTATTATCAAAATATATACACTTATTAGGAGCATTAATCTTATAAATCTTAGTATTATTTGTATCAACAACAAATGTACCTAAACGATTCGACCAAGTAATAATAGGATTATAAGAATGAAAACTAATCCAAAGATTAGTCTTAAGATTATATGAAATCGTATAAGTATTATCTGGATTATTAGAAATAAATATGATACGACTATTATAATCATCGAATATAAAGAAATTACCCTTAGTATTTAAAGGATTAATAGCATTTTCTTTAATATATTCTTTAAACCAACCTTGAAGACCTATAGATGAAATATCAGATACATCTGATTCACCTTTAACATGATATATAGTACCTGTAAAGTTATCACAAACGAAATAACCATATCGAGTAATAATAGAAGAAAACTTATTATTACATCCGATCTTACCGGTATTATTAAAGATAATTTCGATAGGAGTTCTTTCAAAAATATCGCTAGTACCAATATAAGTCCCATCTTCTTCTTGATTAAGACTATCTTTAACAGATGTTACAAATAGAGTATGTTCCATTTGAATATAAAGAGATTTAGCATCTGATAAAAGATTTACAATAGAACCTTTAGTAATAGGAATATCTTTATAAGAATCAGCTTTAAATTTACGCCAACCAATATCATTCGATTCCATATTATTAACATTAGAACGAATAATTCTAGCAGCGAATGTATCTTTTAAATTATCGGTGGATTTAAATTGAGTAATATCATTGAAACCTTTCCAATTCATTTCAATATCATAAGCACTTCCATCTTCGGTATGCCAAAAGTTATCAATGACATAATCTCTATAACCTAAATCAATAATAGAATCATAATCAAAAGTAGTCGGATATATATCCATAGTATGAGGTGCATATTCCTCACTAAGACCACTTGTGAATTTATTGATAATAGTATTGATATTAAATTTATTAGCTTTACCAGAAAAATTATTATTAGCCGTAGTACCTTTATATTTAATAATAGAACTATTTACATTTTTACCACTATGAAGTGCAAGAAAATTCATTCTACTTTTAATATAATAAGTAATAATCATACGATGAATATGATAGATATTATTATTATGATGAGTAGCATCTCCAACATTATTGAATTTATTTGAAGGGCAAGTGCAACGTTGAGTAACACAGGCTGGAAATGTATCACCAATAAGAATAATTTCATCAGTATTCTCTATAGGATATATACTAGATGCGGCAACTAAAGATAAATTAAATAAATCAGGTACAGGAATTGTATTAACGTCATAATAACGATTTAAATCTACGATACCTCTATTAAATATAGTAAACGTATCAAAGTTATAATATTTTTTATTCTCATTATAAAGAAGAATCCAATTAGAATCATCTTTATTAGATACTTCAATAATAATAGAATTATATTCTTCAGCCGTAAGAGTCTTAACAGTAATTTCACTACTTAAAACTATAGTAGCTTCTTTTTCATCTGTTATAACTTCCCAAGTGCCTTCTGAATTTTGTTTTAAATATTCAGCATTATTATAACCATTGGCGTATATAAGTTTCTCTTTAATAGTAGTTAATTCTTGCCTATAACTATCAGAATCATCATCCTTAGTTATAACAGAAATAACCCTAGTTTGAGTTCTTACATCTCGTTTAACACCATCAATTTCTTCATCAGCTTGTTTATAAACAATATCCGTAAGAGACTCATTAGGTAAACTAGTTCCACCTTCGCTATCAGTACCTTCTTTGGCTAAACCAAAGATATTTTCTTGAAGCATAGTAGAACCATTAATTAATTTGAAACTACTATCACATCCAGCATTAGATATAGCACTATTATTTATAGGATAAAAATCTGCATTAAGAATCGTAGGATATGGAGCATTATTTGCAATATCTGTAGTTTCTGTATCAAGAATAGAATGAACAAGATCTCCAGATTCCCAAGGACCTTTGATATGATCTCCCCAATCAGTAAACATATTAAAATCTTTACTAGTCTTAGGCATATCAGTCTTTTTAGTATATTTACTAAGTCTATCAAAAGCTCCTAGATATTCACCGGCGTTAATTGATTTATCAGGAGTATTAAGATTCTTACCGTTAAGAAGATTTTCTTGAATAAGAGAATTTAATCTAGCTCTATCTCCTGCATTCCATGCTTGATGAATGGCATCATTTCCCCATTCAGTACCAGAACCACCTTCATAATTATTAAGGCATATTTTAGCTTCTTTATTATACCTAAGACCTTTAATATAAAATGAAGGTAACACAGTATTAGTAACAAGATATTCAATAGGATATAACCTAAAACGACTTGCGGATCTAAAAGGGTCTTCATAATTATCTCCAATTACATCATTAGTTCCTATATCACGAATAGTAAGACATTGAGAAA
>ERZ791628.353-NODE-353-length-19084-cov-2.25645_pt1 | contig 19084 bp, 11 predicted proteins | sample MGYA00510265_ERZ791628 | MGnify/ENA primary metagenome ERZ791628 (study PRJEB30046, sample SAMN00715184) | human gut metagenome | study: EMG produced TPA metagenomics assembly of the A metagenome-wide association study of gut microbiota in type 2... | reverse complement strand
CGTGAACTGGTCGGTCCATGGTCCGAAGCTGGCCCATACGGAAATCATCAGGTGCGCATTGTTCTTATGTACGTATTCCACCATTTCTTCCGGGCTTTTGAAGCGAGGTTTCGGATAGCGTGCATTCTTGTCTTCTCCATTCGGAAGGTAGCGAAGTGCTTCCTTGTCGTCCATCTTGTTGATGTAGCGTGGATTCACGAATTTCATGGCATTCCAGTTGGAGTCACATCCCCAGTACTGCCAGTCCTGTACGATACCATCCAGCGGAATCTGAAGTTTGCGGTATTTGTCGAGTACGCCGCACAGTTCGTCCGGACTCTTGTAGCGTTCGCGGCACTGCCAGTAACCCATGGTCCAGAGCGGGAACATGGTAGCCTTTCCGGTCAGGTCACGGATGCAGGCGATTACACCATCCTGTGTACCGTCTTCGTACAAGAAATAATAATCGGAGCAAAGTCCTACCTGTGAAGAGAAAGATGTTTCATACGGCGTATCGCTGAAGTCAGAGATACCTGGATTATCCCAGTACACGCCATATCCTTTTTCAGATGTAAAATAGGGGATACAGATATTGGTATTGCCGTTTGACAGGTGAATTTGCTGGTTGCGGTGGTTCATGGCTCCGCTCTGGCGTTGTCCTAATCCGTAGATAGCTTCTTCCGGTTCAAGGCTGAATGCCTGGCTGACGGTAAATGCGTCACGGTTTACGTCCTTGCGCGGAATGAAATTGGTACCTTCCACTTTTTCCTTTAACAGTGTTTCCCCTTTCAGGTCGGTATAAGTCACCTTTCCGGTAACCACGTCGAGTGTCACTGTCATTTTTCCGGAGGTCATGCATACCGTGTTTCCATTCTGTTTGTAGGAGATTTCTACCTTTTCCGGAGTCTTGATGACCGGATAACTTTTCTTTTCGGGCATTTCAGCCGAAGGATACTTTACGATGCGCACAATAGAAGGAGAGTAGAAAATCACTTCCCCGTTCAATGTGGGTTGTGCAGTCTGGAACTTTCCTCCCTGAGCGGTCTTTTCAAAAGTCTGACCGAAGGAAGACAAACAAGTGGCCAGTGCAGCAAGAAATAAAATCTCTTTTTTCATGTTGAACAAGTTTGTTTTTCGTTAAATCTGAATACAAAGGTTGATGGTTCAAATGTAAAGAGATTCTTTTTAGAGCAGGAGAACAGAATGCGCCAAAGAGCGGTATGAAATGCTTCAGAAAGGGGTCTGATTCATTTTTACCCCTCTTTTGATTCAGATGTATCCCCTTTTTCCTGCTGTTTCTGAAACTCGCTGGGGGTCATTCCATATTCTTCCTTGAAGCAGGAAGTAAAATATTTCCGGTTGTAATAGCCTAATGCCAGGGCCACTTCGTTCACGGTGGTATGAGGATCTTTTAACATGCGGCAGGCATGTTGCATCTTCACGCGACGGATATATTCTAATGGAGTAAGCCCCGTAATGGCCTTGAGCTTGCGGGTCAATGTGGAGCGTGACATGTTGACTTTTTCTGCCAGATGCTGCACATCGAATTCGGCTTCACTCAAATTATCTTCTACCGCTTTCAGGATATTTCCTAACAGAATTTCATCCAGTTTGGCAAATTCCATTTCCGAAATACGGACTTCAGTTTGCGGAACAGGCTTTTCATCCAGGTAGGAACGCATTTTCATCAATTCCGCGCTGTCGGCATACAGTTCTTCATTTTTCAGCTTCATCCGGCGGAGGTAGAAACGAAGTCCGACAAAGATTCCGGCTATCACTACCCATATATAGAAGGCGATGGCCCACCCCGTCTGGTAGAAGGCAGGCAGACGCTCAATGTGAAGTCGTGTGACTTTCTCACTCCATATTCCATACCCGTCGGTCGCCTTCACCTCGAATACGTAGTTTCCGTGAGGCAGGTGTTTGTAGCTGACGGTATGTTGTCCTACGGTGGTGTAGTTCCATTCTTTATCCAGTCCGGCCAGGCGATAAGCATAACGTATTTTGCGGGCATTCAGATAGTCAAGAGATGAAAAATGAATCTCCAGATCATATTCGTCCGGCTTGAGTGTCAGAGAATTTCCGTTCACTATGGGTTTGCCCATGACGTACAGTCCGGTGATAAATGTCGGAATATCCTTGCTGGGCTGGTCAAGGCGGTCGGATGGAGTTACTGCACAGATGCCCGGAATGCCACCGAAATAAATCCGTCCGTCGTGTCCCTTACAGATGGCTGTAGGAATGAACCGGCGGAGCAGCATGGAATTGTCGGTGGTAAGATAGGTGGAAAACGAGTGGTTTTTCGGATTATACTCAATCAGTTTCTGGTTGGTGTCTATCCACAAATGGCCGTATACGTCAAACTCCAGCTGGTTGACAATATTTCCGTTCAGTTCACACAGCCGAGTATGATCCGTCAGTTTTCTTGTCTGCACATTCAAGGCATAGACTCCTCCTTCCTGCGTACCCATCCAGATGAGGCTGTCTTCCTGCACACTCAGGCAGGTGATAGAGAGAGGAGAAAGAAACTTTCGACATTCTCCCTTGGGAGACAGCTGATAAAGCCCTTTATTCAGTGTTCCAATCCATAGATTCCCCCGCTTGTCTTCCTTGATGGCACTTACCAGTCCTAATGTATCGCAGACCGTATGCCATTGGTTGTTGTGCAGAGAAAAAGCAAACAGCCCGTTGTTGGTACCTGCCCAGAGTGTGCCGTTACAGTCCTCGTAAGTCTGGGTAAAATGTCTTTGGGCCTTTTCCGGAAGGCTCAGGGTGCGGAAGTGCTTCATTTGCATACCTTCCCGTCCGAGTTCATAGATAAGGTTGCACCCTTCAGGTATCACCCATACATTTCCTTCCCTCCGGGCTTCGGTCATTTGCTTGATGGAGCCGAGAGAAAGCGTTTTCAGCGTGGAGAAGTCGTGGTAGAGACTGACTGTATGGTTGGACAGGTCGTACAGCCCGAGTCCTGTTCGTTCCTGTGATATCCACATCTTACCTTCTCCTGCATCGCAGAGGGCCATGATGGCCGGTTGAAAGCGTACCCGCTGTGGCAGAGCTGGCAGGGAAAATTCCTCCGGAGCGTTTTCCGTAAAATGGATAATGAAACTTTTTCCGTCAAAAGAGGCTACCCAGAGGTTTCCGTCTTTGTCTTGATAAATTTCATTCAGCATGTTTCCATATTCAGCCGGCAGACGAAAATCCGTCTGGCGCAAGCAGCGGCGGGCTTCATCGTAGCGCATGGCTATCAGAGAACTTCTGGTAGTCATCCAGAGAATTCCTTCGCGGTTATCCTGCTCCAGGTATAAGATGTCTCCTTCTGCTTCTCCCATAGGATTTACGGGAAGTGGAGAGTAGGTATAAATGGAATCTTTGGGTGCGGAAGGGTCGAAGAGCAACAGACCGTCGGAACTGGTGCCTACCCAGAAATAATTATGAGTGCAGTCCTGAACGATGCAGGTCAGGTTTCGTCCTGAAGGCGGATTGGCATAACGGGTAAAAGTGTCTGTCTTTTTATCGTAGCGATAGATACCTTCCCTTCCTACGGTAATCAGAATCTGTTTCTGCCGGCTTTCGCAGAAACCGGCCATCCATGAGGGTTTTCCTTCATGGTCGTATAGCAGGTAGGTTTTCTGTAATTTCCCCTCAGTGTTGTATCTCAGCAGTTTATGCCCCGTAGCTATCCACATAGCCCCGTCGGATGTCTTTCGTATGCTGTAGATAAAACTTGTCTGTAGCCGTTCAGCGTCCAACGGTGTAACCTGTCTGCTGGTTTTGTCCAGCATGTAGGCTCCATGGTCGGTTCCAAACCAGATTCTTCCCCTTTCATCTTCGGCAATGGACTGGATGGTGTTGTCATTCAGCAGTCCCGGGGTATTGATGTCGGAACGGATGACATTAATCTGGTATCCGTCATCGCAGCAAAGACCGTTCACTGTGCCATACCACATCAGTCCTTCGCTGTCCTGAAAAATGCGGTGTATGGCACTGACCGGAAGCTGGGGCAGGGAAGGCACGGGAGTAATCCGAATATTCGAAGTGGCTTGTATGGTAATTTCTATCAGGCTGAAAATGAGTAAAAAACAATATCTTTTCATGGGCTTTTTCAGGACGCTAAAAAACGCAAGTGCGTTTGCTCTAAAACGCAAGTACGTTTTGATTGAAACGCAAGTGCGTTTTACCTAAAACACAAGTGCGTTTTAATTCAAACGTAAGTGCGTTTTTTCAGGTATTTTGAACGAAAATCTCTTATAATTTATAATCGTTTGTTTATTAATGCTTTATCCGTTGTTTCGATATTCAAGCGGGCTCATTCCTACATAGCGTTTGAAGTATTTCCCGAAGAACGATACATTGGCAAAATTCAGTGAGTCGGAAATGTTCTGAATGGAAAGCTGGGAAGACTTCAATTGCGATTTGGCATCCATGATGACCATGGACGAAATGATGTCCACACAGGTTTTTCCCGTAATCTGTTTTACGGTAGTGCAAAGATGTGCGTGCGTAATCTGTAGCTTTTCAGCATACCAGGCTACGTTTCGTGTCTGATTGTAATGCTGCATGACCAGCTGGGCAAAGTTGCGACAAATCAGTTCACTCTTTGACAACGGATGCACTTCGTCAGTCTTGTTCCGGTAAAGCATGGATATACCTTTATGTATGTCGGCATACAGATTGGTCGCGATTTCCGGTCTGATTTTTTCCGGAAGGAATTCATACATCTTGATAAGCAGCTGCATGTACTCTTCCATCATTTTGGCGCCTTCCGGCTTTAGATTGATAACGGGACGCCCCAGTGTGATGTACATCGTATCCAGAAAAGAGTGCGACTGAAGATTGTGTTCCATAAACTGAGAAGAGAATCCTCCGAAGTAGATGTTCAGGTCTCCCTTGATGTCGTTTATCTGAAAGATACTTCCTGGTGTAAGTACGATAAAGTCGTTGGGCTCTACTGTTATCTTGTTGAGATTGACCGAGGCTTCCACTTCTCCGGAAGTACAAAGTACGAAAATCTCGCATTTCAGGCGCACCGGATAGTTTCTATATAACCCTAACAGCTCTTTACGGATGCCGGTCCCTCCCAGCCACTCTTCGGGCAGGTCTATTTTAGGTAATTCTTTTTCCATTTTATTCTGTTTTTTATTTATTGCATGCTTCCACCACTCTTGTTGTCTCCGCCTGCCTTTACGTCATCGTTTGTAATGCTACGCTGTGTCTTTTTCACCTGGGTTTTCAATTCACCGAACCTCCAGCTGATGCTGATGCCGTATCTGCGTGAGGGATAACTGTTTTTCGACCATGAGCGGAATGTGTCTGTCCACATTTCATTGCTATAGGAGTTGTAAATCTGGAAGATATTGCTGGCAAAAAGCGAAATGTTCAGCCGTTTGTCTTTCAGGAAAGAACGGTTCAGGTTGACACCATAATAGTAGAAGGAAGAACCTTTTCCTTGCAGGGATATGTAAGGAGTGCTTCCTCCACCGTAAAAGCTGAGACGTAGCTCCCAGGGGATAGTCTGCTGTATGTTGGCAAACACCTCACCGGCAAATCCACTGTTGCGTGAGTTCAGCTCTTTACTCTGGAAGTCAGAATAGCTTCCGCTGGTATTGAGTGAGAGGCGGGTAGTGCTGCCCGGATTCCAGTTCATCCATAAGGCCAGGCGTGTGCGCTGGCTCTTGCCTACATTGCCGTAGGTATTCTCCTGTACCCCATTGTTCATGAAGGAGTAGCGCTCAATACCGTTGTTGGTAAACGTATAAGTAAGGTTGGCATTCAGGCTGAACTTGGCACTGAAGGTATTGAAGGTCATTCCGAGAATGTGTGCCTTTTCCGTGTCCAGGTCCGGATTACCGTAGCTGATGGAAGTCGGGTTGCTGGTATCGCGGAAAGGATTCAGGTACCATATTCCCGGGCGGTTGATACGTATGTTGTAGTTGGCACGCAGGGTAGCGCTTGTGCCTAACATATAAGACAGATTCAGGGTAGGAACCACGTCATCGAATCCGGCCTTGAAGTTGCGTTCGGGCATGTAGTCATATTCCACGTCCATAAACGTGTGCTCATAGCGTACACCGGCTTTTGCACCGAATTTTTTCCACTTCAGCTGATAGTCTGCGTAAGCAGCCAGAATGTGTTGTCCCTGCTGGTACTTGCTTGAAAGGTCCTGGCTGGCTTCCATTTCGCCTTGGCCATTTTCCAGGAAATACCGACTGTCACTGTAATTTTCACGGAAAATGTATTTCATACCGGCGTCTATGTAGTGCTTTTCATTCAGCGGATTGACATAATCAACCTGTGCCGTATGCTCTGCCGTATGCGCATCGTTGTCGAAATACTGGTGAAGCAGGTTGAAGGGTACATCTTTCATTTCGTCATAGTCGGTATCGGCTTCATTGTTGTTCGGCGAGTTGTTGAACTTGTAGGACAACGTGAGGTATTCTCCTTTCTTCTTGAAAGAATGCTGGTAGTCAGCATTGATACCGATGTTTCCAAACTGACTGATTGACCGGTTGAGAGTCTGGTAACTGTAGCGTTCTTTCCAGTCATTGTCGCTCATGATGGTATGCGAATCGCCGTGTGTGTCAAATTTCCCTCCAAAAACATTGGCTGAAAACGTAATCAGGTTCAGGGTGTCTATCTCATAACTTCCTTCAATGTTGCCGAACTGGAAATTCCCTGTACTCTTGGAAGAACCTTGTGTCAGCAGATGGCGGTAGTCGGTAGAAGTGAAATCTTCACGCTCGCTGTCAGAAAGGCTGCGAGGCTGGTTCTGATGGTTATATGAGTAATTTCCGGTGAGGGTAAGCTTTCCTACCTGCACTGTTCCGTAGCCATATCCCGACAGTCCCATATTATTGGCATTGGCTCCGAGCGTAACATTGTATCCCTGCATTTTGGCATCGGTCGTAATGATGTTCAGGATACCCCCGATACCTTCTGCGTCGTATTTGGCTCCCGGTTCCGTTATCACTTCGATGGACTTGACGGAGTTGGCTGGCAGACTGCGGAGCACCTCCTTCGGGTTGTTGCTCATCAGCGTATTGGGCTTTCCGTTTACATGTACCTTGAAATTGCTGGAGCCGTTGACTTGTATGTTATCCTCTCCATCGACGGTGACGAGCGGTACCTTTCGCAGCATTTCGAGGGTGGTATTGGTTTTGGAGTCTGGGTCGTCTTCTATGCTATAAGAAATTTTGTCAATTTCTGCTTTTACGAGAGGTTTCTGGGCTACTACTTCCACGCCTTTTAGCATTTGGGCATCATCGCAAGTATAAAGTGTGCCCAGGTCGGCCACCCGCTGGTTATTGGTGATGGTAAAACGGCGGACCACTGTACGTTTTCCTACCGAAGTGATTTGCAGGGTATAATTTCCGGTTTGCGGTAACTTCTCCTGAAATTTTCCTTTCGCATCGGTCACATTCATTCTGACCGGTTTCTCCGGTGATTTGTCGAGCGAAATGCGTATGGTGGCATAAGGCTCGCTTTCATGCGTCAGTGAGTCGACGAGTGTACCTTTTACGGAAAATTGTGCGTGAACATTACAAATGCTTAGAATCAGAAATGTAAAGATGCCTGTAAATTGTGCAAGAATTTTGTGTTTCATAAAATCAAGGTGTGTGGTTGCGGTTTTTGGTTTCTTGTTTGTTTCAAGTTGCCCAAAGATAGGGAAAAAATAAACTGCTTCTGTAGGTGGTAATTTAAAAATATGAAAAGGTGTGATAAAAGAAGTAATGGTATATTTTAAAAATAGACCATTGATGGGCCGTAAAAGTGCTACTTTTTAGTTAATTATCAAGGCTATTTGGACAATTTCTTTTTGCTGGCTTTAAAAATCAGCCAAAAATAAAATAAATAGACCTTGTGAGGGTTTGGGAATTGGTGTTACTTTGAGCGCGGAAAAAATAGTGTTTTTCTGTAGACAAAATGAAAAAGGTTTATTATGGATTGTTGTCCTTTTTCTTTGTAGGCCTAGTGTCCTGTACGAAGGATGAGCCGCAAAGTTCGCTTGAAGGACGTATAGATGTGAAAGTAAGTACTGATCAGACTCTTTTGGGTGAAGCGTCTAGATCTGGTGAAGAGAAAACTATCCCGGATATAAATGATTTTGGCTTGACCATAGAGTCATTGGATGGGAAAGTATTTAATTCTTGGGAAAGTTTTGCAGACTTTTCTCCTATATCAGTCGCGGTAGGTACTTATACGGTAACAGCCTCGTATGGTGATGCGGAGGCAGAAGGCTTTGATGCTGTGAGTTATTTAGGAAGTACAAACGTAGAAGTCCGGAGTGCAGAAACGTCGGAGGCTTCAGTGACTTGTGTTATTAATAAGGCTAAAGTTTCTATCGCTTATACGGATGAGTTTAAGTCTTATTTTAATTCCTATAGTGCTTATGTTAGTTCTTCAAAGGGAAATAAGGTGACTTATTCTGCTGATGAAGTGCGTGGTGCGTATTTCGTGCCGGGCGATTTAGGGGTGTATCTGGAGGTTACCCGCCAGGGAGTATCTAAAAAAGTGACTTTAAATCCGAAGAATTTTACGGCAGAAGAAAAACACCAATATCGTCTGACCATGGACGTGGATGCAGCTACCGCTTCATTGAAAATTATATTTAATGATAATCCGTCTTCAGAGCAGAATGTGGAAATCAATATTTCGGATGAAGCGTTGAATGCGGATCCTCCGGTATTTACTCCGTATGGATTTACTTCAGGAAATACACTGGAGGTATTGGAAGGAGCAGCTTTCACTGAAAAGCTGGAAGCTTATCTGAATGCACCGGCTGGACTGGCTAAGTGTGAACTTGTTACGAACTCTGCTTCTTTGAAGGAGCAGGGATGGCCGGAAAGTGTAGACCTGATGAATCTGACGACCGAGCAATCGCAGAAAATGACTGCTTTAGGTCTGCAGACTAAAGGATTGGGAGTTAATCATGATAAAATAGCGTTGATTGATTTCCAGCAGTTGGTGCCTAATCTGACTTGTACTTCTGAAAATAATGAGGTGCATACGTTTACGTTGAGAGCTACGGATGCATTGACAAAAGTTTCTGAAGAATTAAAACTGGTTATTGAGACTCGCAATAATGGTTTTGCCGTAGAATTACCGGAAACCGTTCCTTATGCAAGCACTTCTGTAACTTTTACACTTACTTTGGAAGGTGATGTTTCTAAGGTAAAGTTCTATTATGATCTTTCGGATACAGGAGTTTATCAGCCGTTTGATGCAGAAAAAGTGCAGATTACAAGAGATAACACCAAGCATACTGTAACATTGACCTATCCGGAGTCTTTGACTGATACGGAACATGATGTCAAATTGAAGGCAGAATTTGGTGTAAAGGTAATAGAAAAGTCATTTAAGATAGAAGATCCTGAGTTAACCTTGTCATTGAAGAATGGAGATGCGGATGTATGGGCTACTAAGGCATACTTACAGGTAGAAGCGAGTGCTAAATCTCGTGCCTCACGTACGATTTCTTCCTCTACTGTAGAGATTCAATATAAAGAAGGTGAAGAATGGAAAGAATGGCCTAATCAATCTTATAATGAGGAAACAGGATTGTTCTTATTGACCAAAATGGGAGAAGGAGCAACTGAAACAGAAGGTGTGTCTTATACTTTGCGTGCGGTGTATAAGCGTGGGGGAGAACTTACATATACTTGTTCTAATGAACTTTCTTTCGCAACAGAATTGAAGTCTCAAATTCCTAATTCTGATTTTGAAGAGTGGTATACAGATACAGATAAATATCTGTTGAAGAGTTGGTATTTATATTATCCATATTTAAAAGGGGATGATGCTCATTGGTGGGCAACTAATAATGCAAGAGCACAGGCGTGGACTGTTTATCCTGTTGAAGTGACAACCTGTCCAGCCGTGATATATACCTATGATACTCCTTCAGGTAATGGAAAAGCTGCCGAAATTCATACTTCAGGATCTGGAGGTGAGTATGCCAGCACTTCTAACGTTATGTATCCAGAGTCGGCGTTTGCTGGTAGTCTTTTTATAGGAACGTATAGTTGGTCAGATAAGGCAGAACATCAAACTTTGGGACATGCTTTTGCTTCCCGTCCTTCTGCATTATCTTTTTGGTATAAATATAAACCGTATAAAACAGATGCTTTTAAGGTTATTGTTGAATTAAAAAATGGTGAAACTTCAATTGCTAAAGGAGAATTCACGCCAAATGCTTATTCTAATGAAGATTCTGAATATAAGAATGGAGTAGTTACTTTGAATTATACGAATAGTTTATTAAAAGCCACTATTATATCTGTTCAGTTTCTTTCTACAGTGAAAACATCTTTTACTTCTGATGATTTACAGAAAAATGGAACTTTAACCTTAACAGATTGTGCAGATAGTTGGAATGCGCATTTTGGTAGTTTCTTAAAAATAGACGACGTAGAATTAATTTATGAATAAAATAAAATGCCGACATATATGAAAAAAATATTTTTAATCTGTTTTACATTGATTGCAAGTACTTTATTGTTTTGTGCCTGCCATACGGAATCGATGGAAGACATTGTTAATGCAAAAGGAAATTTAAGTTTGTCTTCCATGAAAGTGGGTGTGAATTTAGATGTAGATGTAGTATATTTGGATTCACGTGCAGAGTCGGAAATCGATTTAAGCAATTATATAGTGACAATATACGATAAGTATTCTCAACGGGCAGGGCAATGGGTATATAGTGAGATGCCGGAAATCGTGTCTTTGGCAGTGGGTACTTATACGGTGGAGGTAAAGTCGGCAGCGGAACCTTCCAACGGCTTTGATATTCCTTATTATAAAGGAACGGCAACTTGTGAGGTGAAGGAAAATCAGGTGACAGATGTACCGGCAATATCTTGTAAACTGGCGAATATGTTGTTTACGGTAGAATATGATGAATCTTTTCAAGATAAAATCTCAGAGGATGTAGTAACAACGATTACTATAGGAGAAAATTCCTTACAGATTCCTGCATCAGAAAGCCGGAAGGCATATTTGATTGCTCCGGATAGTGAAACTGCTTCTATGGAGGTCAGTTTGAAAGGAACAATTGATGGAGAAGTGATAGATTATAGCGAGCATTTTGATGACGTGAAAAGTGGGGTACATAATATAATTAAGTATCAGTTTATTCCGGTGAGTGATGGCAATACAGTTACAGCTGGAGGTGCCTTTAATATTTCAATTGCTATAGATTCTTCATTGACAGGTTCTGATGAATCGGTCAGTGTGAATCCAGGTCCGGAACCGGGTATTGATGATTTCCCGACTGGAGGTGGTGAAGGAGATAATTTACCAACTATTGTAGGGACTATTTTTAATGGAAATTCATTTGATATCAGTAATGATGTGCTGGAAGTTCCTACAAGCACAAATGAGAATAATCCTTTACCTTTACAGGTAACACTTTCGGCAGCCAATGGTATAGCTCATGTGTTTGTGACTATAGATTCAGAAACATTGACGGAAGATATTTTAACCGGTGTTAATTTAGCTGCAAGTTTTGATTTGGCGGAACCCGGTGAATTGGAAGCTGGATTGAAGGGGCTGGGATTTCCTACTGGGGATGCTGTTGTGGGACAGACAACGATCCTTTTTGATGTGACGGGCTTTACTCCGTTATTGGGCTTGTATGGAGCTGCATCTCATAATTTTATTATTCGATTAATAGATCAACAGGGACTGGAAGTTACACAAACCTTGAAAATTAAGAGTGTAGAATGAAAGAAAGGTTGTATTACATAACGCTTCTTACCGGCATCATTCTGGGGCTGGTTGCATGTAAGAAGGAAGCTGGATTTACGGAATCAGAAGGAGCCTTGAAACTTTCTATTGGCGTTTCAGATAAAGTGCATGTGGTTTCCAGAAGTCTGTCGGCAGAGGAACAGACAATTTTGGAACAAGACTGTAAGGTTCGTATTTATAGTGGAGAGACGTTGGTTCAAAAATACCAGGGAATAGATAATGTGCCTGCGCAAATTCAGCTGGTAAGTGGTGATTATTCGGTGAGAGTTACTGCTGGAGACTCCGTAGCAGCTTCGTTTGAACAGCGTTTTTTTGAAGGGAAAAAGGATTTCAGTATAGAAAAAGGTGCTGTAAGTACCGTAGAAGTAAATTGTGGTATCGCCAATACAGTGGTAGCCATTGTATGGGATGAATCTTTGAAAGAAATTTTTAAAGAGGATTATCAGGTAACTGTAACTTCGTCTACGGGGGAATTGGTATATTCATCGGCGAATGCAAACGCCAAAGGCTATTTCAGTCTGCCGGAAGATAATCGAAAACTTACTTGCAAATTTCGTGCTACGACATTAGGGGGGAAAACTTATGAAAGCTCTTCTGAATTATCGGACTTGAGTCCGGCTACGCTTTATAATCTGACTTATAGCTACAAAGATATGGAAGTCGGACCTACCGGAGGGGCAGCTTTGAATATCAAGGTAGAAGAAGTTCCTTTGGGAGATACATATACCATTACATTAAAGCAACGTCCCGTGATTGTCTGTAAGGATGCAGACGGACAGTTATATAATTTAGAGCAACCCATGTATTTGGAGCTTAATACCCAGTCTAATTGTAGTATACAAGTGTCTACATCTTCCGCTTTAAAAAGTCTGATATTCCGCAATGAACGTTTCGTGGGATGGGGAGGAAGTGATAATGAGTTGGATATTCTGAATCTGAATGAACAAGATGCGGAAGAATGGAAAAATGTTGGTATTTCAGTTTCTGAAAAGAAACAGTCTTTGAATGGAGATGTTTGTACTGTTTGTTTTGCCAAAGATTTAATGGCAAAGATGACGGCAGAAGAAGGGAGTGTAGAAACCACTATTGAGGCTGTGGATGCAGAAGGAAAAAGCCGGGTAGCTGTCTGGAACGTTGTTGCTTCTAATGCTACCGTGAAAACGAGTGAAACGAAACCGTATGAAGTGTGGACTTCGAAAGCTACTTTACATGGTGAAATATTGATAGATATGCTCTTTTCTCCTAAGTTCCGTTATCGTATGAAGACGGAGTCGTCGGAATGGATGATGGTAGACGCTGATTTATCAGAAAAATCCTTTAGCAAAGAAATTACAGGACTGACACCGGGAACTACCTATGAATATCAGGCAATGGATGGAGAACAGGTCTCTTCTGTGACTTGTGAATTTACAACGGAAACAGAATTTCAGCCGGAAAATGCTGGATTTGAATATACGTCTGGAAGTTCTCCTATTTTAATATATGGAGATAAGCAGTCAATGTGGTGGGATACAGGAAATCATGGTTCTGCAACAATGAAGAAAAATGTGACTACTCCTGATACTTCGGTAAAACACTCTGGTAACCAGTCTATATTACTTTCTTCTCAGTTTGTAGGGGTGGAAATTTTTGGGAATCCTGTTGGTAAATTCGCTGCCGGAAATCTTTTTGCGGGTAAGTATCTTAAGACTGACGGCACAGATGGTGTATTGGGATGGGGACGCCCTTGTACAAGTCGTCCAAAGGCTTTGAAACTTTGGGTTCGTTATGAACCTGGAACAGTAGATAATGGAGGAAGCCACATTGCCAATGGGGTAACCGATCAAGGAATTATTTACGTGGCTGTAGGTGATTGGACTGGACAAGAAGGCCAAAATGATGATGGGGGAGTTGAAACTTGGCCGTTTGTGGTTAAGACGAAAGACCAGACTTTGTTCACTACCGAAAAAGGAACTTATTCTGGAGATGGCACGATAGCGTATGGTGAAAGAGTCTTTAAGGAAGCTTATAAGGATGGTACGAATTTGAAGGAACTGACCATAGAATTAGATTATAATAATTATGGAGGCGATCAGCGTAAACCGACTTCCATTATTATCGTAGCCTCTGCAAGTAGATATGGTGACTATTTTGAAGGAAGTGGGGCCAGCAAGATGTGGCTTGATGATATGGAATTGATTTATGAATAAAGATAACTTAATTTAATTTGTGAAGAAACTGTTATGTATAATATGCCTTGCGTGTATTGCCTTTGGGGGGTATGCGCAAGGCGGTCAAAAGAAACTTCCGCCAAAAGTCTTTGTCCCGAAAGGACAATGGATTGCCGGAAGTTCAGTGTCGTATTCAGAACATACGGAAAATAACTATGATTTTCTGGTGGTAGAAAAAATTAATTCAGACGGGTATTCTTTTAAATTGAGCCCGATGTTTGCCTATGCTTTGAAAGATAATATGGCGTTGGGAGGACGCTTTAAATATGGGCGTACATTGGTGCGTATGGATGAAACCCAGCTGAACCTGGATGATGAAAACCAGTTTGACATTAACAATGTCTATCAGTTGAAGCATTCCTATTCCGCCATGGCGATTTTCAGGAATTATATTCCTTTGGGAGACAGCAAACGCTTTGCCATATTTAGTGAAACGCAATTGGAATTCGGTGGAAGCCAGTCGAAGGTGGCCAATGGAAAGGGAGAGGCACTGACCGGTACTTATTCCAAGTCTACGGATCTGGCCTTTGGGGTAGCTCCGGGTATGGTGGCTTTTATCAATAACTATACGGCTGTGGAAGTAAGTATCGGTGTGCTTGGAGTGAACTTGAGCAAAAAACGTCAGGTAACCAATCAGGTAGAGACGGGAGAGCAGTCGTCTACTTCTGCGAATTTTAAGATTAATATATTCTCAATCGGATTGGGAATCGCATTTTATTTGTAAGCATGATGAAGGTATTATATATAAGCATATTTTTGTTGGCTTGTTTGGGATGTTTGCAGATGAGTGCTCAAACAAATGAAACGGTTTCTGCCGTTCGGGGAGATTCTCTTGAACAATATAAGGTGGTGATAGTGCATGATACAGTGTACGTGCCGATACCGGAAGCAAAGATGCCGGTCGATTCTTCACGGATTATTTATACCAAACCGATAGGGCGTTACGACCGTGGGATTACCAATTACCGTTTTATCCCGAAAAGCAAATGGATTGGAGGTATGACCATTTCGGTGTATAACTTTGAAAGTGACAACAGCCGGTTGCTGTTTTCGCTGCTGAAGGATATTGATTTGAACCTGCGTACCTTGTCAATAAAGCCGTTTGTGGGCTATGCGATAAAGGATAATACGGTGGTCGGCTTGAAATTTGGTTATTCCCGTATTTCCGGAGGAATCGGTAATTTATCCTTGAATATTGAGGATTTGGACATATCCTTGAAAGACATAAAGTACACGGATGACTCTTATTCCTTCAGTCTTTTCCATCGTTCCTATATCGGTCTGGACCCGAAGGGACTGTTCGGACTTTTTAATGAAACGACACTGGGATATAGCACAGGGTCTGCCCGTTTCTCACGGGGGGCGGATGAGAACTTGAAATATACGGATACTTCCGTCAACCAGCTGAACATCGGGATTAATCCGGGAATTGCCATTTCCATTATGCCGAATGTAGGAGCCGAAGTCTCTTTTGGAGTGGCAGGCTTTACATACAACTGGGAAAAGCAGAAAAAACCGGAAAGCGTACGAACAGTGGAGCGAACTTTAAAATCAACTTGTTGAATATTAATATTGGTATAACGGTGTGTATCTGATGGAGAAGAGGATGATATATAGAAGAATAAGCAGACTGATGGCCTGTCTGTCTGTCTGTCTGCTGGCAGCTTGCATACAGAATGATTTGCCTTATCCCACTGTGAAACTTTATATCACGGGAATGACCGTAGAAGGGCAGGTGGGAAGTGCCATAATCTCGAATGAGAACCGGAAAGTGACACTGGCGCTCGAAGAGACGGTGAATCCTAAAAAGGTAAAGGTACAGACGTTGGAACTTACAGAAGGGGGAAAAGCTACTATCGGGCCAGATTCAATCTTGGATTTGACTCATCCGTTGAAGGTGACATTGTCATTATATCAGGATTACGACTGGTCGATAGAAGCCACTCAGGTAATTGAACGTGTCTTTACTGTGGATGGGCAAGTGGGGCAGGCTCGTTTTTATCCTGAAACGCATGAAGCTTCTGTGGATATTCCTGTGGAGCAAGGGCTGGGGCTTATTGATTTGACAGATTTAAAGCTTGGGCCGGCCGGCTCAACGCAGAATGGTACTACAGGTGTTCCTCTGCTCTATTGGACCAGGAAGGGTAATTTTGCCACTGCAAAGGTAAAGGTGAAATATGGTGATTTTCTGGATGAAGAATGGACTTTATATGTCAATTTGTCGGATGTGAAGGTGGGAGTAAACAGTGTGGATGAATGGACGAATGTAGCTTGGGTACATGGATTTGGTCTGGCTGGTCAGGATAACGGCTGTGAATACAAGAAGGAGGGAGATGCCGACTGGATACGGGTGGATGCTTCCGAACTGACCCACGACGGAGGAAACTTTACGGCCCGCATCATCCATTTGCAGGCAAACACCACCTACGTATGCCGTACTTATTCCGGTGAAGAATATGGTGCAGAAGTGACCTTTACTACCGGAGAAGCAGCTACGGTGCCTAATATGGGATTTGAAGACTGGCATAAGGATGGAAAGGTAATCTGTCCCTGGCTGGAAGGTGAAGATTCCTGGTGGGATACGGGAAACTGGGGCAGTACGACAATTTCTGCCGATGACAATATTACACAGCCTACTTCCGATGTGCAGAACGGGTCGGCAGGTAGCCAGGCCGCGATATTAGGCTCAAAATTTGTCGGTCTGGGAAGTATTGGTAAGTTTGCTGCGGGCAATTTGTTTTTAGGAGAGTACAAGGCAACTGATGGTACAAATGGTATCTTAGGTTTTGGTCGTGAGTTTACAGCTCGTCCAACAAAGTTGAAAGGTCATTTTAAATATACTGTATCTACTATTAATTATGCGGATGAAGCACATGCAGCTCTGAAGGGAAAACCAGATACTTGTATTGTCTGGATTGCTTTGGGAGATTGGAATGAACCGGTAGAGATACGTACAAATCCGAAAAATTCGAAGTATTTTGATAAGAATGATCCCAATATCATCGCGTATGGTGAAATGAATTGTGGGGAAACTGTATCTGCCTATAAGGACTTTGAAATAGAACTGGATTATCGTTCTACCAGCCGTGTTCCGAAATATTTGCTGATAGTATGTTCGGCCAGCAAATATGGAGATTATTTTACGGGAGGAGCAGGTTCCACCATGTGGGTAGATGATTTCAGCTTTGAATATGATTATTAGGTACTTCCACTAATTAGTCATCCGAAATATAAGTTCATGGTAAACAAGTCTATCATTCTATTTGTTAGTAATAGATAAAGATAAATTTGTTTACCATGAATTTTATTATACGCAATCTACTTCTATTCACTGTTTTATTATGTACTGTAGCTTGTTCTTCGGATGAGAATTTCGACCGGTCTTCTTGGAAAAATATAGATTTTAGAGTTTCTGTGTCGGCGCAGTCGCGTGTGGCGATACAGAAAGACGGGAGTGGAGACTTTCAGGCGGGAGACGAGGTGGCCTTGCGAGTGTATGAAGCGCAGCTGGATAAGCTTCAGGATAAAACGCTGCTACTTTGCGAAGGAAAACGGTGGACTTCTTCCTTATATTGGAAAGACTGGGAGGAAACTTCTCATTTTTATGCGGTCTGGCCTTCTGTTACTCAGATTCGCTGGTATGTGCATCGGGTGAATCAGAGTCAGTCGGCAGAGAAGGATTTTTTATCTTCTGATTTATTGGTGGCTGAATGCGAATCGTAGTTATGTGGAACGTTATCTGGAATACAAACGTCGTCTGAACCCGGAATTTTCGATTCCTTCGGCTTATCCGGATTCAAAGCATAGTGAGATTTATCAAGGATTCAAGAACCGTTTTGGCAATAAGTCGGGGTATATCGTATCGGGTGTAAACTGGTTCTTGTCAGGAATCTGCAACTGGGTGATGTATCCTCAGAATGTGCCGGAACAGGAAAATGCGGGCTTCTTTTTTGACGTGTTCGGTCGAAATTCGCTGGTGAAGCAGTATGGCAACGGGTATATGACAAAGGAGGAGTTTAATAACGCCATCAAATTGGCAAGGAAGCAGGGGATGGCCGTCGGACTGGATATTTTTATTCAAGGAGGCGGGCATGCCATAAATCTTTGGGGAGCTGAGTTTGATGAGAAGGGAGAGGTGAGTACGATTTATCTGGTAGATAACAACGATGGAAATTTGGGTGATTGGATTTACAAGGCTAAAATTGTATATGAACAGGATGCTTCAAGTGGAGCTTTGTTTACTTATATGAAATGGGTTTATAATGAAGACTTGAAGATAAAAATTATGGATTTGGTACTGTTGGATAAAGGTACTTCTTATTGGGAGTCATTCTTTAAAAGCAAAAACGGGTGAAACTTGGAAGTTCAAGTCCCACCCGGATTTATAAATTAAGAATTAAAGTTTTATACGATTCCCTGAGCCATCATAGCGTTAGCTACTTTCATGAATCCGGCTACGTTAGCACCCTTCACATAGTTGATATAACCATCGGGCTCTGTACCGTATTTCACGCAAGCTTCGTGGATGTTCTTCATGATGCTCTTCAATTTTTCGTCTACTTCTTCCTGGCTCCAGCTCAGCTTGATAGAGTTTTGAGTCATTTCCAGACCTGATACAGATACGCCACCTGCATTGGCTGCCTTACCCGGAGCGTAAAGAATCTTTGCATCCTGGAATACGCGGATTGCTTCTGGAGTAGAAGGCATGTTGGCTCCTTCTGATACAGCAAATACACCGTTTGCTACCAGTGCTTTAGCATCGTCACCGTTGATTTCATTCTGAGTGGCAGAAGGAAGAGCGATGTCTGCTTTTTCATTCCATGGACGAGCACCTGCTACATACTTGCAACCGTATTTTTCTGCATATTCACGGATACGTCCGCGATAGAGGTTCTTCAGTTCCATGATGTAATCCAGTTTCTCGCGGTCGATACCATCCGGATCATAGATGTAACCGTCAGAGTCGGACATGGTAACTACTTTAGCACCCAACTGAATCAGTTTTTCTACAGTATACTGTGCTACGTTTCCTGAACCAGATACCAAGCAAGTCTTACCCTTGATGTCAATGTTACGGGTTTTCAGCATTTCCAGCAAGAAATAGATGTTACCGTAACCTGTAGCTTCCGGACGAATAAGTGAACCACCTG
>ERZ791628.336-NODE-336-length-19925-cov-3.37801_pt1 | contig 19925 bp, 30 predicted proteins | sample MGYA00510265_ERZ791628 | MGnify/ENA primary metagenome ERZ791628 (study PRJEB30046, sample SAMN00715184) | human gut metagenome | study: EMG produced TPA metagenomics assembly of the A metagenome-wide association study of gut microbiota in type 2... | reverse complement strand
AGAACGTACAACGAGTTTTTTTTATTTATATTGGGAGTTTTGACACACCCTCTTTCTTCATGCTCTTGAACAAACGATTGAACTTTCCGAGAAGACGACCGAGAAGTATCAAACCCTGTTGGCCAAACACCATCCGAAAGTTTGGGTCAGAACAATGCAAACAGCTAGAATAAGCTAAACAATACAACAAGCAACCTTACTTGTAGCCTCATCCCATTTGTAGAAGTACAAAAGGATGTTTTTCTGTCTGTACAGGACTGAATATCAACAACTCATGCGTCCCTGTCGCTCCTACGATCTACTCTCGCTCACCTCCATGGGCACGGTCAAATCGACCGTGTAACGGTTGGGATCGTCGTCAATGCGGAGCGTATAGCAATCACCATAAATCAAGTCGAGGCGCTTGCGGACATTTCGCATTCCTACGCCTCCCTGTACGTCCTCGAGACTATCGATCTTCGGATTCTCGCAAAAGAAATGGATCCGTTCGCCGACCTGCTCCATAAGGATGTGGATATGCGTGTCGCGCTGGTAACTTACGCCGTGTTTGAAGGCGTTCTCCACAAACATGATGAAAAGCAGCGGCGGCACTTCCCCCTGCATCTTGGGCTGCATATCGACGGTCAGGTGGACGCGGGAAGTAAAACGAAGGCGCATCAGCGTGATGTAGTTGGAGAGAAACTCCACCTCCTTCTGTAGCGGGATAGAAGTACTCTCGCTCTCATAGACCACATAGCGCATCATGCGTGAAAGCAGGATAATAGATGACTGCGCACGTCCTGGGTCTATATCTACCAGCGCATGGATGTTGTTGAGCGTGTTCATAAAGAAGTGGGGGTTGATCTGTGCCTTGAGATACTTCAGCTGATTGGATAGTTTCTCCTGCTGCAATAGCATCAGTTCACGACTGGTATCCTCGCTACGGAAATAAATCTTCACGCCCAGGTTGACACCAAACATCAGCGTAAGGATGAAGAGGCTGGCCAAATCGACCCGCTCCACGATGCCAGGCTTGGCAAAACGAAGCACACGCACCTCCACGCCCCGCACCGTTTTACCCTCCTTGTCTCGGACAATCACCTCATGACGGGACCGCTTCTCGGGAGGAGGTGGTCCGAAGAGGGGGAAAGTGAGATACTGAAACACGCCAAGCAGAAGTACCAATAGGAATGCGAAGATAAAGTAGCGGCCCTTGCGCGGTCGGAAGAAAAGCGGCGCAACAAAGCGGTTGTGAAAGAGGAAGAAAACGAGAAACACCCCCATCGTCGCCCAAACCGCACCATAAAAACCCCAGGGTAACGGATCGCTGCTATTGCGCGAGCGGAAATACATCATCAGAAAGGGACTGAGCAGCACAACTGCCCATCCGAAAGCGTAGATGACTCGCTCACGATGGCGTTGGAGAGCGCGAAGGAAACATTCTTTCGTCATAGGGTTATTCTTCATCTTGTTCGGTGCAAAGGTAAGAAAAGACCGCTTGCCAAACAAATCTATTCAGCAAATCTCACCTTTTCATAGACGAATTAAGGAAAAACGAAAAGCGAATGGTCTGTTTTTTAGATTTTTAGGCACTTTTCTCTTGCCCACTCTTCATTAATTGCTTACTTTTGCAACTATATGAGAACGTACGTACAAAGACTATTGTCGCTCGCCACTCCGCTGCTGATGCTGAGTGGCAGCATCGCCGCACAGTCGGCACAGAGTGAGGGAGGAGCAGGCTTCGGATCACCCATTAGATCTGCAGAAAGTTCACAGGAAGGCAACGGTGCCATCTCAATGAAGGTTATGCCAGAGCGCGTGACCATCGTGCCCGAACTGCCAGAACGCGTAGAGGTGTTGTCGCTTAACAATTCCCTGATCAATTTCCAACGCCAGGACACTATATGGAACAACATCGCAGCCAAGATGGGCAAGGACGCCGAATGGACGCTACATACCATCCTTGGCCAACCACTGTCGTTCCACTGGATGGAGACCGACGAGGCCGGGTGCAACTCAGAGGGACAGCCCTCGGCCAAATCGATGATCAAGCTGAAGCCCTGGACCCACATCATCCTACAGGAGCAGACGGATCGTCCACGAGTAGAGTACGAAGACTTCCGCGAGAGCGTGGGCAAATGGGTGGACTTCATCCGTAACAACTGCCCCAATCCTCATGCAGTCATCATCCTGCCTGTCAACTGGGTGCTGACCTCCTGTCTCGACACCTACTCCGAGACCGTTAACCTCGTCATCGACAACTACCGAAAGGTGGCACAAGAGTTTGGCGTGGTGCTCGCCCCCGTCAGCTCTGCCTACCGTATGTGCTATGAGCGAGAAGGCGTGGCCGCCCTGAAGAAGTGGTACACCGACGACCGCCACCCCACCATCGACGCTGCCTATCTCGCAGCCTGCATCGAATATGCCACCATCTACGGTGAAGATCCGACCACTATCTCGTGGGCCCCGCGCAAGATTTCCCCGCAAGAGGCACTGCGCATTCGTGAATATGCCAAAGAGGCGCTGACAGACTATACGCAGACCGTGGACCACCATAAGGGAACGGTGCAGTTGCAAGCCCGCCTCTACGATGCCACAGGAAGACTCCTGCCGGATGACGGCATGACGGAGTGGGGCAGCAATGGCGCGACGGTCAATCACGAAGGACTTTTCACAGCGGGCAAAGAGATGGCCGACTACATTGTAACGGCCACCAACGGTGCGATCAAGTCCTCCGCTACGGTGACAGTAGCCAAAGCCATCACCCGAATAGAGGATCTACCTGTAGTGGAACTAGACGGCGCCGAAGCATCCTACTCACAGAACTTTGACACTATGGGCAACAGCCCAACACTGCCAGAGGGATGGCGCACTGACGGGCAGGATGGCTACGCCAGGACTTTAGGTTACTTCGTGCTGGCCGATGACGAGACACAGTTTGTCCAAACCGACGACCTCGTCACACTCGATGCCAACGCAGCCTGCGGAACATGGAACTTCGGCCAACAGTCCGACCGTGCCGTGGGTGGCATCACGTCGGGGCGTTCCAATGAGCCACGGGTTATCAATGTCTATCTGCACGTCAGAAACACGGGTACCACCCCCATCGTCCAACCCCTACTCAGCTATGACATTGAAAAGTATCGCAAGGGAAAGAACAAGGCGGGCTTCAACGTCCTGCTCTTCACCTCCCGAGATGGCATAGACTGGACCAGGGCTGAGGGCGATGTCTTCAAATCGCATTTCGAGGCCGACGAGGCTACGGAGGGCTATGCTTCCGTACCGGGGGAGACACGCCAGGTGATCGGTCAGCTGCAAACAACTATCCAGCCAGGCGATGACCTCTTTCTGGCCTGGAGCATCTGTGTGGCGGATGGCTACAGTAGCGGAGAAGCCATCGCTTTGGGCATCGACAACGTGTGTCTCAACTGTCCGCCTGCCTCAATCACCACCGCACGTGGCGTACAGCAACACGACACTCAACCCCGCTACAATCTCAGCGGCCAGCGAGTCAACGCCGACTACCATGGTATCGTGGTCTCAGACGGTCAAAAGATTGTCCAATAACTCTGACGGCATACCGACTCCTCTTCTCCTGACCGGGTAGGAGGAGTCGGTACTCTAGCTACAACACTACACCAGTGCCACTACAGGTGACCATCAGCATTGATCCACTCTGCCCCACGGTCTCATAGTCGATATCTATGCCCACCACGGCGTTGCAGCCCATCTGCTGCGCCCGCTCGGCCATTTCGCGCATTGCTGTGTCTTTCGCTTCGCGCAGCACACTCTCATAAGACTTGCTCCGACCTCCAAAGAAGTCGCGCATTCCCGCCATAAAATCTTTTATTGCATTGGCACCAATAATGGTTTCGCCCGTCACCACGCCACGATACTCGCGGATGGGATGACCCTCAAGGGTCGGAGTGGTTGTTAAAATCATACTCTTTTCCTTTTGAACATTTATTATTTAGACGAATGGCAAGACCAAAAGTTTCAGAGTCCGCCAAGGAAAATCATTCGATCGCCCCACGCCCACTTTTTCTTCCACCTCTAGCAACTCATCTACCTTCTCGTTGGTTGACTGGGCGATTTTGTCAATCATTACTGTTGGGTGTTGTCCGCGAAAAAGAATCTGCTAACAAAAAGAGAGAAGAAAATGAAGGAAATTCATATCTGCTTCAACAGATTTCCGCGGATTTTTACGCTATCCTCGCATTTTTTACCTACCTTCGCATCATTAAAGCACTTCCAAAGAACTGGACATGATGAACAAACTCGACAAGAAACTGATATTAAACATCGTGATCATGCTGACGGTATGTACCACTACGAAGGCTATGCCGATCTCGGTGGGCACGGACTCAGTGGAGAAAGCCGACTCGCTGCCACGTCGTCATCACGACCTCGCCATGACCCTGAACAAGAAGACGGAGGACAAAGTTATGGCCTATCTCAATATGGGATTTCTGGGAAGCACCAATCTCTTGCACGGTGTACAACTCAACGCTATGACCTCTCTGGCACATCAGGAGATGAGGGGTCTGCAGTGTGCCGGACTGTCCAACATCGGAACAGGCATTAGGGGCGTACAGCTTGCGGGATTCTCCAACGTGAGTCTTTCCTCATTTCGCGGCATTCAGATAGGCGGCGTGACAAACATTTCGCGGGGTGTGGAGAAGGGTATTCAACTTACCGCCCTCGCCAACATCAGTTCGTCATACATGCGCGGGCTGCAGATTGGTGCATACAACTACGCGGACACGCTGAACGGATCACAAATAGGACTGTTCAATGCCTGCATCAGTCATCCACGTGGCGTGCAAATAGGTCTGCTTAACTATAGCCGCGATACTACGGCGCACAAAATAGGATTGGTGAACATCAACCCACTGACACGCATTGACGTAATGGCTTTTGGTGGCAACAGCAACAAGACAAACTTGGCTCTGCGATTCCGCAACCGAAGTACATACAGTATCCTGGGCTTCGGTACGCACTACATGGGTCTGGACAAGGACTTCTCTGGAGCGATATACTACCGTCTGGGACAATACTTCACGCTATCACCACGCTGGACTATCAGCGGAGACGTGGGCTTCTTCCATATAGAGACATTCCAACACGAGACGGATAGTAGGCCCGAAAGGCTCTATTCGCTGCAGGCGCGTCTCAACGCTGATTATCAGATAAACCGCACGCTGTCGGCATTTGCCTCCGTCGGCTACGGTACGACGCGTTACTACAACAAGAATCGAGAGTATCGCACGCGGCCTATTGTCGAAGCAGGCATCGCCGTGCACTACGGACGACATGCGAGACCCATGGTGAAGCTCTTCCCCGAGGCGCAGGAGGAGATAGGCGATACAGTACGCATTTACGCATTCCACAACCCGGAGAACCAGCGGAAACGGCCGTGGCTGGCAGCCCTGGAGGTGACAAGCATCAATGTACTCGTGAACCGGTTTGACTGCTGGGTACTAGGAGAGGAGTTTCCCAGAATCAGCATGCACACCATCAAACATAACTTCGAGACGGGTTTTGTATGGGACAATGACCAGTTTTCCACCAACCTGTTTGCTCACCCTTATCATGGTGGGCTCTACTTCAACTCTGCACGAAGCAATGGAATGAGCTTCTGGGAGTCCATCCCTTATACGCTCTGTGGCAGTCTGATGTGGGAGTTTTGCGGCAAGACAGAGCCACCCGCCATCAACGACGTGATGGCAACGACGCTAGGAGGTGTTGCTATCGGCGAGATAACGAACCGTGTGAGTGCACTGGTGCTCGACGACCGTGCTCATGGATTCAGCCGTTTCCTGAGGGAATTGGCAGGGACACTGATCAATCCGATACAGGGCTTCAATCGTATCGTAAGCGGCAAAGCATGGAAAGTGAGAAGAGACTACTACAAATACCACGACTACCAGGCTCTTCCAGTAGCTTTCAGCGTGGCAACAGGCGACCGCTACCTGGCCGACGAGGGCGGCATCTTCCGCGGCGAGCACAATCCCTATGTGGACTTTGGACTGGCTTATGGAGACCCCTTCGACAGCGAACAAACTCGCCCCTACGACTATTTCACAGCCAACATCACTGTCGGTGTCAGCTCAAACCAACCGCTCATCACTAGTGTCCATCTGCTAGGAAGGCTTTGGAGTACTAACATCTACGAGGGCGAAGGCGTGACCTCGCTTTTCGGACTTTTTCAGCATTTCAACTACTACGACTCGGAGCCCGTGAAGGAAGGAAGCCAGCAGGTGCCCTATCGCATTTCGGAGGCTGCGAGCATCGGCCCTGGCTTTATCTTCCGTTTCCCGCGCGTGGGCAATATGGGGAGCATGGAGCAGCGCCTCTTCCTCGACGCCATCCTGCTGGGAGGCTCGCTGAGCGACTACTACACCGTCATCGACCGCGACTACAACATGGGAAGCGGTTTCAGCCTCAAGGCGCAGACACTGATGGAGTTTCCGAAGGTCGGCAACTTCTCGCTCGCTGCCGACTTCTACAAGATCTACACATGGAAGGGGTATACACAGGAAAAACTAGAACACTCAGACCCGCTGTATCTCAATGCGCAGGGCGACAAGGGTAGTGCTTCGCTGCTGGTGGTGAGCCCGCGGTTTAATATCTATTTGAAGAAAAATCTGAGCATAGAAGCTGGAGCTTCCTATTATATGCGCGACACGAGGTACAAGTACCACACCAACGTCCACGCACAGACCTTTGAGGTGCGCCTCGGACTGAGATACACGCTCTGACTTCTCCAGCAACAAGGGCCTATCGACGGGCTTGGCAAATGGGCTACCTGTAATGACTTCTGCCAGATTATATGGTGACATCATCATACATTAGCGATAACCTTACCGTTTGTAGCATCCTTGAAGTTGTTCTCGCGGAATGCTTTCTTCATATTCTCAATCTGCTTCTTGCAAGACTTTGAAATGCTTATAGTTTTGCTTGCGATATCCTTCAAAAGCCGCTCGTCAAGTGTTGTCCCTTTATGGTCCAAGCTATCTATAAACCCAAATGAACTCGCTGAAAGAGAAGAAAGAGTGTCCCGGAAAGGAGATACGACTGTTGTGGCGCCACAACATCATGCGTCAGAACCGAGCTGATAGGGACGACGAATTTGTGGAAGTGCGAGTACATGTAGGCAGCCTTGGGCCAACCCTTGTCGTGGCCAATCTCGATATAGCACGACATAAGGATGTAGTTCAATAAGCAGAGGCCCAGAAATTTCATTGCGTGGAGCAACAGTTTTCTTAATAAAGAGCTCATTTTCATAATTCAAAATTTTTGTTGGCAAAGGTATAGGTTATCGATGCCAAAGTTTGTCATAGTTTAGAAAAAAGTGAGAAAATGCCTTTTTGGTGATTAGATGAGGGAGGGATACAACTTTTGCGGCATCATTGTTTGGTAATATAAGGTATTAGGAAGATGAAAAGAGCTATACTATATCGAATTGGGGGAAGAACTATAGTAGGGGTAAGTAGCAAGTTTTTGTAAAAATCTCATTCTGTACCGAACAAGCGATTGAGGGCAAAAGCGCGGTAGGACTATGCGAACCAACAAAAAACAATGCTATGGAGTGGAGAAAGAACCACAAAAGTTGAGATATGAAAATCCCCAGACTTACATCTGGGGATCTTTCAAACGTATTGTGAGCTAAAACTATTCAGCCTTTGCCTCTTCAGCCTTCGGGGCCTCCTCAGCTACGACAGGCTCATCGGCAGCCTTCTTCGTAGAACGACGGCTACGACGAGTCTTCTTAGCCTCTGCCTTCGGAGTCTTAGCCATGTTCTCATCGAAATCGACGAGCTCGATGAAAGCCATGTCAGCACCGTCACCCAGACGATGACCCAACTTGATGATGCGGGTATAACCACCGGGACGGTCGGCAACCTTCACTGCGATCGGGCCAAAGAGCTCCTTGATGGACTCCTTGTCCTGAAGATAGCGGAAGACAACACGACGGCTATTGGTGGAGTCGTCCTTTGCACGGGTGATAAGCGGCTCAACGTACTTCTTCAGTGCCTTGGCCTTTGCGAGGGTCGTAGTGATTCTTTTGTGCCGGATCAGAGAGATAGCCATGTTGGCGAGCATGGCCTTGCGGTGATCAGCAGTACGGCCCAGATGGTTGAATTTTTTATTATGTCTCATTTCTGTTTCTGTTGTTTGGACGGGTTAGCTACCCTTTTATTTCACGTATGGGATTACTCCTTGTCCAGTTTATACTTTGTAATATCGGTTCCAAAGGTCAGATTCAGACCCTCGAGCAAATCATCAAGCTCTGAGAGCGATTTCTTACCAAAGTTGCGGAACTTCAAGAGGTCGGTCTTGTTGTACTGTACCAAGTCGCCAAGCGTCTCGACATCAGCGGCCTTAAGGCAGTTGAGGGCACGAACACTGAGGTTCATGTCAACGAGACGGGTCTTGAGCAACTGGCGCATGTGGAGCACCTCCTCATCAAACTCCTGATTCTGTTCAGTATCAGGACTCTCCAGCGTGATCTTCTCATCGGAGAAGAGCATGAAATGATAGATGAGAATTTTGGCGGCCTCTTTCAGCGCATCCTTGGGACTGATGGAACCATCGGTTGTAACCTCAAGGACGAGTTTATCGTAGTCGGTCTTTTGCTCAACGCGGAACGGCTCAACAGCGTACTTGACATTACGGATTGGGGTGTAAATCGAGTCGATTGGGAGTACGTTTACATCAAGGCAGTACTGACGATTCTCCTCAGCCTGGACATAGCCACGGCCTTTGTTGATCGACAAGTCAATCTGCATTGAAGCCTTAGAGTCGAGATGACAAATCACCAAATCGGGATTTAACACTTCAAATCCAGTAAGATACTTGCCAATGTCACCTGCTTTGAACTCAGTGGAATTCTCGACGGTGATACTAACTTTCTCATTCTCAAATTCTTCCACTACTTGCTTGAATCTCACTTGCTTGAGATTCAAGATGATGTTGGTAACATCTTCCTTAACGCCGGGTACGGAGGAAAACTCATGATCAACACCCGCAATGCGAATAGTGTTGATAGCGTAGCCCTCCAACGACGAGAGAAGGATGCGGCGCAGGGCGTTACCAATAGTAACTCCGAAGCCAGGCTCCAACGGACGGAATTCGAACTTGCCGAAATGGTCGTTGGCCTCCAGCATCACTACTTTGTCGGGCTTTTGAAATGCTAATATCGCCATTAATTCAATGATTATAATTATTGTTTTGAGTACAACTCAACGATTAACTGCTCCTTAATGTTCTCGGGAATGTCAGCACGATCAGGCTTATGAAGGAACTTACCGCTCTTGCTGTTCTCATCCCACTCCAACCAAGGATACTTGCTGTGGTTGAAGCCTGCCAAAGCAGCCTCAATCACTTCAAGGCTCTTGGCCTTCTCGCGAACACCAACTACATCACCCGGCTTCACCTGGTAAGAGGCGATACCTACAACATTGCCATTGACGACAATGTGCTTGTGGTTGACAAGCTGACGAGCAGCAGCGCGAGTAGGAGCAATTCCAAGACGGAAGACGACATTATCGAGACGGCTCTCCAGGTTCTGAAGAAGCACCTCACCAGTGATACCGTCAGCCTTGGCTGCAGCGTTGAACATGTTGTGGAACTGACGCTCCAAAACGCCATAGGTGTACTTTGCCTTCTGCTTCTCAGCAAGCTGAGCACCATACTCAGACACCTTACGACGACGGTTATTGCCGTGCTGCCCCGGGGGGAAATTGCGACGGGAAAGAACCTTATCTTCGCCGAAAATGGCCTCGCCAAAACGGCGTGCAATTCTTGATTTAGGACCTATGTATCTTGCCATAATAAATATATGCTTAAAAAATGATGAGAATATTAGACACGACGACGCTTGGGAGGACGGCAACCGTTGTGCGGAAGCGGAGTAACATCGACGATCTCCGTAACCTGAATGCCAGAGGCATTGACGGCACGGATAGCACTCTCACGGCCATTACCCGGACCCTTAACGAATGCCTTCACCTTGCGAAGACCGAGGTCGAAAGCCACCTTAGAGCAATCCTCTGCTGCCATCTGGGCAGCGTACGGAGTGTTCTTCTTGGAACCGCGGAATCCCATCTTACCAGCTGAAGACCAGGAAATAACCTGACCCTCATCGTTGGCCAAAGATACAATAATGTTGTTGAACGAACTGTGAACGTGGAGCTGACCCATCGCGGTAACACGCACGTTTCTCTTCTTAGATGTTGCTGATTTTTTTGCCATAATTAATTTCCTCCTACAAATTACTTAGTAGCCTTCTTCTTGTTAGCAACAGTCTTCTTCTTACCCTTACGGGTACGAGCATTGTTCTTAGTGCTCTGTCCGCGAACGGGAAGACCATTACGATGTCTAACACCACGGTAGCAACCAATGTCCATGAGACGCTTGATGTTCATCTGAATCTCTGAGCGGAGGTCACCTTCTACTTTGAATTCAGCACCGATAATCTCACGGATCTTGGCGGCCTGGTCATCTGACCAATCGCAGACCTTAAGGTCGCGGCTCACGCCGGCCTTATCCAAAATCTTTGCTGAACTACTTCGGCCTATACCATAGATATAGGTCAATGCGATTTCGCCACGCTTGTTCTGGGGCAAATCTACTCCAACAATTCTAATTGCCATTGATAAACTTAAATTTGTTAAATGTCTTAACTACGCTAAAAAGCACGCAAAGTTACTGAATTTTTCTGACCCAGCATCCTTTTTATGCAATTTTAACTTTAGCCTTGACGCGTTTTGAACTTAGGGTTCTTCTTGTTGATAACGAAAAGACGTCCCTTGCGACGCACGATCTTGCAATCGGGGGTACGCTTCTTTAATGATGCTCTTGTCTTCATAAAGCTATTTATTTATATCGAAAAACGATTCGACCTTTGGTTAAATCATAGGGACTCATCTCGACCTTCACCTTATCGCCAGGGAGGATCTTGATGTAGTGCATTCTCATCTTGCCCGAAATGTGGGCTGTGATATCAACCCCATTTTCCAACTCTACGCGAAACATAGCATTGGAGAGTGACTCAATGATAGTTCCGTCCTGTTCTATTGCGGCTTGCTTTGCCATAATCTCTTACTGTTTGTCCTTCTTTACTTTACTATTGTTTCAAACGATGTTAATATTTCTGGCCTACCCGGTCGTACAACAACGGTGGTTCCGAAGGGAACGAACGGATTGTGAAAAGTGGATTCATGCATCAGTCGAGGCTTGATTAAATGCGATCGGCCATGCTTGAACGCTAACGCTATCACAAGACACATACCCTCCTTAAGTAGTACAGTATCGTTTACCCCAGGATTCATCCGCAAAATCGGATTTTCCACCCTGTTTCGTCCCACACCATGACCAAAAGTCTTTTGTAAGACATAGGGATCGTGAGAATGGAGACTATATACTGTTCTGCTCATCTCCTTGATCGAATGGCCTGCCGATGCACGTCGCACCACTTGGCGAAGCATGTCTCTTAAGGTTGATGTCATTGGTTCATCATCTTGGGAACTTCCCACTATAAAAGTATGAGCTCCAAAAGAATAATAACCATCTAGACAAACCCAACAGTTGACAGTAAGCCAATCACCTTCACAGAGCATGCACTCTCCTTCTAAAGAGGGCTCAATGTAGGCTCCGTTAACGAAGAAAGTGAACTCGGTGTCGGAGGACAGTGCTTCCATACCTGAATTCGACTCTGTGGGTACAGTCCGCATGAATGCGATGACCACTTTGTTCCGCAGGTGGCTCAAGGCCAACCTAGGTACTACGTGGCGGCCAACCTCTATTAGCGCACGTGTCGCTAACTGGCTGGCCGCTCGTAAAAGAATTATCTCATCTTCGGTCTTCAGAAATATCCTCATCCTGCACTGATTCAGAATCAGTAGGCAGCTACACCAGCATTGCCACGGGTGTGGCCAGAATTAAGGAGACCATCGTAATGGCGCATCATCAGGTGAGACTCGATCTGCTGCAGGGTGTCAATCACCACGCCAACGAGAATCAAAAGAGATGTACCACCGAAGAACTGACCGAAAGAGTCTTGCACATTCAGCAATCCAGCCAAAGCCGGCATAATGGCAATGAAAGCAATGAACAAAGAGCCCGGCAATGTCAAGCGTGACATCACAGTCTCGATGTAATCAGCAGTATCCTTACCTGGCTTGACACCAGGAATGAAACCGTTGTTGCGCTTCATGTCCTCTGCCATCTGAACAGGGTTGAGCGTGATAGCTGTATAAAAGTAGGTGAACGCGATCACGAGAACAACGTACACACAATTATACAACAAACTCTTGTTGTTCAACAACTGCTGGAGAACCGGACTGACATTGTCGGTAGAATACTGAACGATGGCCAGCGGGATGAACATCAATGCCTGAGCAAAGATGATAGGCATCACATTGGCAGCGAAAAGTTTCAACGGAATGTACTGACGTGCTCCGCCGTACTGACGATTACCGACAACGCGCTTAGCGTATTGCACAGGTACCTTGCGGGTGCCCTGCGTGAGAAGGATGGATGCGCATACAACTGCATAGAGGATAATGAGCTCCACGATGAACATCACGAGACCACCACTAGTAATAGCGGTGAAACGGCTGGAGACCTCCTGGATGAAGGCCTGAGGCAGACGCGCGATGATACCAATCATGATGATGAGCGAAATACCATTACCCACGCCCTTATCGGTGATGCGCTCACCCAACCACAGGATGAACATAGAACCTGCGGCAAGGATGAATGTGGCAGGAATCATGAAATAAGTCCAACTGACACCAGAAGCCAAGGCAGCCGATGCCTGCATCTTCAGGTTGATCAGATAAGACGGAGCCTGGAAGAACAGGATGGCCACCGTAAGGATACGAGTGTACCAATTGATTTTTTTCCTGCCGCTCTCGCCCTCGCGTTGCAACTTTTGGAAGTAAGGCACCGCGACGGCAAGAAGCTGCATGACGATAGAGGCCGAGATGTACGGCATGATTCCCAATGCGAAGATAGACGCATTGGAGAATGCACCACCGGAGAACATGTCCAAAAGCGACATCAAGCCGCCTGCGGTTTGCGACTGAAGTCTGCCGAGCTCATTGGGATCGATACCCGGCAAGACAATAAATGACCCAAAACGGTAAATAGCCGTAAACAGAAGAGTAATGAGGAGTCGCTGGCGCAAATCCTCCACCCTCCAACAGTTCTTCAGTGTCTCTATAAACTTTTTCATTAATCCTAGATAATAGTTGTGATACCACCCACTGCCTCGATAGCCTCCTTGGCAGTCTTAGAGAATGCGTGAGCCTTCACCTCAAGCTTGGCCTTCAATTCTCCGTTACCAAGAATCTTAACAAGACCCTTTGCCTTGGAATAGCCAGCCTCGCGAAGCTCGACAGGGCTAATCACGGTAAGGTTCTTGGCCTCTGCAAGCTCCTGGAGCACAGAGAGGTTGATAGCCAAATACTCCTTGTGGCTAATGTTCTTGAATCCGAACTTCGGCACGCGGCGCTGGAGCGGCATCTGGCCACCCTCGAAACCTACCTTATGCTTGTAACCAGAACGAGACTTAGCACCCTTGTGACCACGGGTAGAAGTACCACCAAGACCAGAGCCTGGACCACGGCCAATACGACGACGGCTGTGGATAGATCCCTTGGCTGGTTTCAAATTATTTAATTTCATAATCTATGAATCCTTTTAAAGATGAATTAATCAACGACCGTTACGAGGTGATGAACCTTGCGAATCATGCCACGGACACTCGGAGTATCCTCAACCTCAACAACCTGAGAGATCTTACGGAGACCGAGCGCCAACAGAGTGCGCTTCTGATCAATCGGAGCGTTGATGCGGCTCTTAATCTGCTTAACTTTAATTGTTGCCATTGTATTGAACCTCCTGTGATTAACCATTAAAAACCTTATCCATGGCTATACCGCGCTCACCAGCAACCATATAAGCATCACGCATCTGCGTGAGTGCGGAAATGGTAGCCTTCACCAAGTTGTGAGGGTTGGAAGAACCCTTTGACTTAGCGATCACGTCGGTGATACCTGCACTCTCCAAAACGGCACGCATAGCACCACCAGCCTTCAAACCAGTACCAGCAGCAGCGGGCTTGATCAGCACCTGAGCACCACCGAAGCGGGTCTCAACCTCATGGGGAACAGTACCTTTCAGCACGGGAACCTTCACGAGATTCTTCTTGGCGGCATCGGTACCCTTCTGAATGGCAGCGGTTACCTCACCGGCCTTTCCAAGACCCCAACCGATCACACCCTTACCGTCACCTACGACCACGATGGCTGCAAACGTGAAAGTACGTCCACCCTTCGTAACCTTGGTCACACGGTTGATGGCAACCAGACGGTCTTTAAGCTCTACGTCACTATTAACTCTTACTCTATTCATTGCCATAATCGATTAGAATTTAAGACCTCCCTCACGAGCCGCGTCGGCCAGAGCCTGCACACGACCATGATAAAGATAACCGTTACGATCGAAGACGATTTTCTCGACACCAGCCTCTTTTGCCTTGTTGGCAACCAGCTCGCCGACCTTCTTGGCCTGCTCAGTCTTATTCATCTTCTCAAGTCCCAACGAAGAAGCAGAGGCAAGCGTAGTGCCAGTGATATCGTTGATGACCTGTGCATAAATTTGCTTATTACTGCGGAAAACGCTCAAACGAGGACGCTCTGCGGTACCCTTCACACTCTTGCGAATGCGGAACTTAATCTTAAGTCTTCTTTGTTCTTTCTTTGTCGTCATAATCTTAGCAATTATTAAAGTTACTTAGCTGCAGCCGTCTTACCAGACTTTCTGCGAATAACCTCACCCTGGAACAGGATACCCTTGCCCTTATAAGGCTCCGGCATACGGAAAGAACGGATTTTTGCACAAATGAGACCAAGAAGCTGCTTATCGCAAGTCTCGAGAGTGATGATGGGGTTCTGGTTGCGCTCACTCTTCGTCTCAACCTTCACCTCTGCAGGGAGCTGGAGGAAGATGGGGTGCGTATATCCGAGAGAGAACTCAATGAGGTTGCCCTTGTTACTCACACGATAACCCACACCGACGAGCTCAAGCGTCTTCTTGTAGCCCTCGCTCACACCAACAACCATGTTGTTGACCAAAGAGCGGTAAAGGCCGTGGAAAGACTGCTTCTGCTTGATGTCAGTCTCGTTTGCCTCGTCAATACTGAACTTTACCTCACCATCCTCGATGATGACCTGGATGGAAGGATCTACCCACTGTGAGAGCTCGCCCTTCGGGCCCTTCACGCTAACGACATTGTCCTTCAGCGTTACAGTAACGCCAGCAGGAATTTGAATTGGCAGTTTACCTATTCTTGACATGTTAAATCCTCCTGATTAGTAGATGTAGCAAAGAACCTCACCACCGATCTTCTCGGCGACAGCCTCTTTGTTGGTCATTACACCTTTGGAAGTGGAAATGATAGCAATTCCAAGTCCGTTAATAACTCTCGGCATGTCTTTGTAGCCCGTGTACTGGCGAAGACCAGGAGTAGAGACGCGAGTCAACTTCTTGATAGCGCTCTGCTTGGTTACGGGATCATACTTCAAGGCCACCTTGATCGTGCCCTGAGGACCATCCTCTACAAACTTGTAGTTGAGGATGTAGCCCTTCTCGAAGAGAATCTTCGTGATGGACTTCTTCATGTTAGACGCAGGAACCTCAACCACACGGTGATGAGCCATGATGGCGTTTCTGAGTCTCGTCAGATAATCTGCTATTGGATCTGTCATAAAATATAAAAAGTTTAATTAATCGGGACTCCCCCGACAATATTAAAAAATACGCTTATCTTGGAAATGATCGCCAGGTGACGGAAGAATCCGTCCCTGACAATACATTCTAATTTTGCGATTTTACCAGCTGGCCTTCTTCACGCCCGGGATAAGACCCTGAGAGGCCATCTCACGGAACTGAATACGGGAGAGGCCAAACTGGCGCATGTATCCCTTCGGACGACCCGTAATCTTGCAGCGGTTGTGAAGACGAATCGGGTTCGCATTCTTGGGAATGGACTGCAACTTGCGAGCAGCCTCATAAGCCTCCGCGGGATCGTTCGAGGTAGCGATGATCTTCTTCAATGCAGCACGCTTCTCGGCATAACGAGCCACCAATTTGGCACGCTTTACCTCACGGGCTTTCATAGATTCTTTTGCCATATCTCTTAATCGTTTTTAGCGTTCTTAAATGGAAGACCGAAAGCCTTGAGCAGTGCATAGCCCTCCTCGTCGGTCGGAGCAGAGGTAACGAACGTGATGTTCATACCCTGAATGCGGTCCACCTGGTCGATGTTGATCTCCGGGAAGATGATCTGCTCAGAGATACCCAACGTATAGTTGCCACGGCCATCAAACTTGCTCTCGATACCCTTGAAGTCACGGATACGCGGCAGGGAAATGCGGACAAGCTTCTCAAGGAACTCGTACATGCGCTCGCGACGCAATGTAACCATCACACCGATCGGCATCTTCTTACGAAGCTTGAAGTTGGCGATATCCTTCTTAGAGAAAGTAGCGACCGCCTTCTGACCGGTGATAGAGGTGAGCTCGTTGATAGCAACGTCGATAATCTTCTTATCCTGCGTTGCGTCGCCGAGACCCTGGTTGATGACAATCTTCTTCAAGACAGGAATCTGCATTGCCGAAGAATAGTTGAACTGCTTTTGCAAAGCAGGAGCAATCTGCTCCATATACTGCTTCTTTAACTGTGCTGTATCCATTACTTGATTTCCTCCCCTGATTTTTTAGAGATACGCTTCACGTTCTTGCCCTCGTGCTCCACACGGATACGAGTAGCCTTTCCGCTCTTCGGATCGATCAGACTAACATTGGAGATGTGAATAGGAGCCTCCTGCTTGATAATGCCACCTTGCGGATTCTGCGCATTCGGCTTCGTGCTCTTCGACACGACATGCACGCCCTCTACCACTACACGATCCTCATCGCGGAGTACCTTGAGGACTTTGCCCGTCTTGCCCTTGTCAGAGCCTGCGAGAACGATAACCTTGTCGTCCTTTCTAATATGGGTTTTTGCCATTTCTATTTGCTTTTAAATATTAGAGCACCTCAGGTGCAAGAGAAACGACCTTCATATTCACAGCACGGAGCTCACGTGCAACGGGGCCGAAAATACGGCTTCCACGAAGCTCACCAGCGTTGTTCAACAACACGCAAGCGTTGTCATCAAAACGAATATAGGAACCGTCAGCACGACGGATCTCCTTCTTTGTGCGAACAATCAAAGCCTTGGATACTGCACCCTTCTTCAACTCACTCGATGGGATGACGTTCTGTACAGCCACAACGATTACGTCGCCTACGCTGGCGTAGCGACGACCCGTACCACCAAGTACGCGAATGCACTTAGCCTCACGAGCACCACTGTTGTCGCAAACAGTAAGTCTTGATTCTGCCTGTATCATATTTACTTAGCTTTTTCTACGATTTGAACCAGTCTCCATCGCTTCGTCTTTGACAAAGGACGGGTCTCCATAATCATTACAGTGTCGCCCACATTAGCCTCGTTCTTCTCGTCGTGGGCATGGTACTTCTTCGTCTTCTGGACGAACTTACCATAAATAGGGTGCTTCTCCTTGAACTTGGAGGCAATAACAATGGTTTTATCCATCTTGTTGCTGACAACAACACCCTGTCTTACCTTTCTAAAATTTCTTGTTTCCATCTGGACCATTGTTATTTATTCAGTTCTCTAGCGCGAAGCTCAGTCTGCAAACGAGCGATGTCACGACGGGCCGCCTTGATCTGAGATGGATTCTCAAGCGGAGTAATCTGGTGGTTGAGCTTCATCTGGTCGTAAGCAGCCACGGCATTCTCCAATTTCTCGCGCAGATCCTTGTCTGCGAGAGCCTTAATTTCAGTCATCTTCATACCTTAAGCGTTTTTATCGAAATCACGTCTGACAATAAACTTCGTTTTAACCGGCAGCTTCTGTGCGGCGAGGCGAAGAGCCTCCTTAGCAATATCGAAACTGACACCCTCTACTTCAAAGAGGACACGTCCTGGGGTAACAGGTGCAACCCATCCTGCGGGATCACCCTTACCCTTACCCATACGCACATCAGCAGGCTTACGGGTGATGGGCTTATCAGGGAAGATACGAATCCAGACCTGACCCTGACGATTCATATAACGGTTCACGGCCACACGGGCAGCCTCGATCTGACGGCTGTCAAGCCACTTTGCCTCAAGGGTCTTGATGCCGAAAGATCCAAACGCGAGCTGCGTTCCTCTGTGGGCATTACCCTTATTGCCGCGGCCATCTTGTGGTCTTCTATATTTTACTCTTTTTGGCTGTAACATGATAGCTTCTGCTTTTAACGGTTATTGTTTCTTCTGCGGCCACCACGACGATCGCGACGATCGTTGTTCGGACGGCGCGACTCCTTCTCCTGTGCAAAGTTGGGAGCCAAATCCACCTTGTTGTAGATTTCACCACGGCAAATCCAAACCTTCACACCAAGCAGACCTACCTTTGTGAGAGCCTCACACTGGCAGTAGTCGATGTCAGCGCGGAACGTATGCAGCGGAGTACGACCTTCCTTGAACATTTCCTTGCGGCGCATCTCAGCACCGTTCAAACGGCCAGAGATCTGAATCTTGATACCCTCAGCACCAGAACGGATAGCGTTCTGAATAGCCATCTTGGCAGCGCGGCGGTAAGCGATCTTACCCTCCAGCTGACGCGCGATGTTGTTGCCAACAATCGTAGCATCGAGATCCGGTTTCTTCACCTCATAGATGTTGATCTGAATCTCCTTCTTGAAGAGATTTTTCAGCTCCTCGCGGAGTTTGTCAACATCAGCACCACCCTTACCGATGACAATACCCGGACGAGCCGTGCAGATAGTGATGGTGACGAGCTTCAATGTACGCTCGATGACAATTCGAGAGACGCTTGCCTTTTCCAAGCGCTTGTTGAGGTACTGACGAATCTTCTGATCCTCGACCAGGTTATCGCCAAAGTCCTTGCCACCGAACCAATTCGAGTCCCAACCGCGGATAATACCCAAGCGGTTGCTAATTGGATTAACTTTCTGTCCCATTCTACTCCTTATTATTTGTCATCGTTAGTGTCAGCATTCTTCGAATCGACGAAAATCGTCACATGGTTGGAACGCTTGCGGATTCTGTAGCCGCGTCCCTGCGGTGCGGGGCGCATGCGCTTCATCGTCACACCCTCGTCAACGAAAATCTTGGAGATGAACAGTTCACCGTCCTCTGCCTTGCGGTCATTTTTAGCCTCCCAGTTGGCGATTGCAGAACGCAGCAATTTCTCAACATTTGCTGCAGCAGCCTTCTTAGAGAAGCGAAGCACGCCCAACGCGCGATTTACCTCCATTCCGCGGACCATGTCAACAACATAGCGCATCTTGCGCGGGGAAGAGGGGCAACCCTTGAGCGTAGCAAAATACTGGCTTTTCTTGGCCTCTTTCAGTGCCTCAGCCTTTATATGTTTTCTTGCTCCCATTATTCTATTCTATAAATGGATGAAATTGCCTGCTTACTTCTTGTTGTTGCCTGAGTGGCCACCGAAGCGGCGCGTGGGGCTGAACTCACCAAGCTTATGGCCTACCATGTTCTCGGTGATGTAAACAGGGATAAATTTGTTTCCGTTATGAACTGCAACGGTGTGTCCCACGAAATCCGGGGAAATCATCGATGCTCTGGCCCATCTCTTCTTGCCGCTTTCGTTCATGGCAAGAATTTTCTTCTCAAGCGATACGTTGATGTACGGACCTTTTTTGATTGAACGACTCATAATTTAACGCTTAATAAGTTTACTTCTTGTTAGCTCTCTCAATGACGTACTTGTTCGAGAGCTTCTTCGGTGCGCGAGTCTTGAGACCCTTAGCATACAAGCCCTTGCGTGAACGCGGGTGT
>ERZ791628.306-NODE-306-length-21275-cov-2.32597_pt1 | contig 21275 bp, 20 predicted proteins | sample MGYA00510265_ERZ791628 | MGnify/ENA primary metagenome ERZ791628 (study PRJEB30046, sample SAMN00715184) | human gut metagenome | study: EMG produced TPA metagenomics assembly of the A metagenome-wide association study of gut microbiota in type 2... | reverse complement strand
TTGCAGAATGGCTAATAACAGCGCCGTAGCAAGTATGGGATATGGACTTCCAGCGGCTATCGGCACATGTATAGGTGGAAAGAGAAGACCGACTATATGTCTAGAAGGTGACGGAAGCATCATGATGAATCTTCAGGAGCTTCAGACAATTATAACTAATAAACTACCTATAAAGATATTCCTTATTAACAACAATGGATACCACTCAATAAGACTTACGCAGAATAACCTTTTTAAAGAACATTGTAAGGTTGGTATAGGTCCGGAATCACAAGACCTTTCATTCCCAGAGTTTAAAAGGATAGCAGAAGCCTTTGGATATAAGTATTACAGTGCATCATCTAACGAAGAGATGAAAAAGACCGTTGATGAAGTGCTGAAAGAGGATGAACCATTATTCTGTGAGATATTTACAGATACGAAGCAGGTATGGGAGCCAAAGAGCAGTACAAAGCGTCTTGAAGATGGAACTTTAGTAAGCCCACCACTTGAAGACCTTGCACCATTCCTTCCAAGAGAAGAACTTAAGGAGATTATGTTTATTCCTTTGATTGATGAAAAATAAATAAAAATATTAGGTGGAAAAATGAATATATTTTATTTTAGTAGTGATTTATTTATAGAAATACTGGCTGTATCATTGGTTTCATTGTTAGAGAATAATAAAAACTGTAAAGAAATTAATGTATATATTGTAGATGATGGTATTACAAAAGAAAAAAAGAATAAATTGCAAGGCATGGTAGACAAATATAGTTCAACAGAAAATATAAGGAAAATAATATATTTAGATGCACCATCTCCTAACGATTTATTAAAATTTAATTTTAAGACGAGATATCAAATTGGACATTCATACTTTAGAATGTGCATAGGTACGTTGTTACCAGATAATGTTGAGAAAGTTATATGTTTAGATAGCGATACATTGATATGTTCAGATTTAGAGGAATTATGGAATACAGATATGGCTGGGAATATACTGGCAGGTGTAGCTGATTGCATGAATATAAAGAAGTATAAAAGACAGTTTGATATGGATGATGATGATATTTATTGTAATGCAGGCTTTTATTTAGTTGATTTAAAAAAATGGAGACAGGAAAATATTGAAGAAAAAATAATAAATCGTATATTTAAGCAGAATGGTAATGTCTTCTTTTTTGAACAAACTTTAATGAATTGGTCTTGCAGAGGTAAGATATTAAAATTATCTCCAAATTATAATGCATATACATTATTCTGGGCATTTGAATATAACAATTTGCTAAGATGGCGAAAACCTAAAAATTTTTATACACGTGAACAGGTACAACAGGCAAAAAATAATCCTGTGATAATTCATTATACAAGAAATTTTTATATGCTTAGCCGACCATGGGTTGAGGGATGTGATCATCCTATGACAGCTAAATATTTAGAGTATAAGGAATTAACACCATGGAAAGAAATGCATAAAGATACTAGAAGTAGATTAGATAAGGTCAAATATAAAACGTACCATATGATACCTCAAAGAATTTTATCAGATATTGTATGTTTTATATATAATGAAATTAGACCTAGAATGTGGTGGAAGAATGAATAAAGAAATACATGTATTAGAAGTTAATATTAATGACATAGGACAAGGTGGAGCATGGGCTTTTATAAAAAATGCTATAAATGCAAAATCAGATAAAGACATCATATTTGATTTTTTCACTTTAGAGCCATTTGAAAATGAATCAAATATTGAATTTATAGAAGAAAATAAAGGAACAATATTTGTTAGGTATACAGTAAATAGGTATATAAGACAGATAAAAACATATTTTGATTTGAAAAAAGTAGTTAAGGAAAATAAATTTGATATAGTTCATATTCATTCAGATTTAGCTTTTAAAATGTTTATTGAAGGATTAGCAGCAAAAAGAGCTGGTGCGAAAAATATAATATTTCATTCACATTGCACAGGTGTTGATGGTGATCATAGAAAGATTAAAGAAATTGCTCATAAGATATGTAGATTATTTTTAGGTGAAATAGGTACGGATTTTTTTGCCTGTTCAAAACTAGCAGGAAAGTGGATGTATGTAAATTCTTTACAGGATAAAGTTGTAGTTATTAATAATGCTGTGGATTGTCAGAAATTTAAGTTCTCTAAAAATATAAGGGATGAGTATAGAAAAAAATTGATGTTAAATGAAGATGAAATACTAATAGGACATGTTGGTAGATTTATGTATCAAAAAAATCATCAGTTCATAATAAAAATATTTAAACAATATAATAAAATAAATTCAAATTCAAAATTACTTTTAGTCGGAGAAGGAGAATTTGAAGATGAGATAAAAAATATTGTGAATAATATCAATTTAGAAAGTAAAGTGATTTTTTTAGGTGTTACTGATTGCGTAAATAATTACATGCAAGCTATGGATTTATTTTTGTTACCATCTCTTTTTGAGGGATTACCAGTTGTTGGAATAGAAGCACAAGCAGCAGGACTACCATGCTTATTATCAGATTCAATTACAAAGGAGACTAATTTATTTGGTTTGGTTGAATTTATGTCATTAAATGAAAATGAAAAGAAATGGGCAGAAAAGATCCAAAAAATGTTATCTGATTATGTAAGAAAAGATACATATAATGATATGGTTAATTGTGGTTATGATATATCTCAAAATAAGGAAAGCTTAAAAAATATATATTATAAAACGTGTATGGAGAGTAGTTTATGAAATCAATATTAGTATTAATGTCTACATATAATGGTGAAAAATATATAGAACAACAAATAGATAGTATATTGAAACAGCAATTGGTAAAGGTATATCTTCTTATTAGAGATGATGGTTCATCTGATAAAACAATAGAAATAATTGAAAAATATGAAAAAAAATATGATAATATCAAGCTCATGTGTGGTGAAAACTTAAATTGGATGAATAGTTTTTGGCATTTAGTGAATTGTGCTAAAGGTTGTGATTATTATGCTTTTTCAGATCAAGATGATATTTGGGATGACGACAAATTGATTAAAGCTGTGAATATGTTACAAAAGTATAAAGATATACCTGCAATATATTGTGCTAATCAAAGAATAGTAAACGATAAAATGGAAATAGTTAATACAACTGAAGAAAGAGTAAATATTGATAAATTTGAAAATCAAGATTTTTTAGTCAGAGGAAATTTGTTTAGAGGATGCACAGAAGTTTGGAATAATGCTTTACAAGAATATGTATTGAATTTAGGTATTAAAGATATAGATGAGCCACATGATGCTTTTTTAATGTTAATATGTTTATGTGTTGGTAATGTTGTAAAAGATAATTCAGATGTTATGTCATATTGTCAACATGGTGATAATGCTATGGGATTAAAAACAAGAGTAAATAGCTTTAAATATATTATTAATAATATAATGGGGAAAAAGAGATATAGAAAACCAATAAGTACAAGGATTAAAAAAGTGAATAAATATGTATATATGGATATAAAACCGGAGTTAAAACCATATGTTAAGCAGATTTGTGAATACGATTTGAATTATTATAACACAATAAGATTAGCATTTACAACTAAATATCCTAATATAACAAAAAAGAAACGTGTTCAGATTTTAACAAGAAAATTTTGAGGTATATAAATGATAATAAACAAAAAGGTGCTTATAGGAATAGTTGTTGATTTATTTTTTATATTGCTATATATGGTGTTGTATGGAACTAATGCAAATATATCAGAGAGTGTAATTATTTTTTTTGCAGTTGTTTCATATATATTTATGATAAGCATATTGTTAATAATATATAATGAAAGAAAATTTAATTTATGTTTAATTTTTATAATATTAACTTTTTTGTTTTATTTTGGCCAATATATTGAATTACAGATTACAGGTGAAGTGGAAAACGAAGCACTAAGTATTACAAAGAGTTATAATATAGATATAATTAATCATTTTTCTGTTATAATTTTATTATATATTCATTTAATTCACATAATTATGATTATCTTTTCCAAAAAAATTAAATCTAACGGAGTGGTATATAAAGAGAAGATAAGTGCGCAAATAATAAATATGATTTCTACATTGATGTATTTTTTTTCTTATCCTTTTGCATTGTATTATCAATATACAAGGTATCAATATACTAAAATTTGGGGATATGGAAATACTTTATATGAGCAATTTACTAATCAAAGTATGTTACTTAAGTTAGGTGAGTTTTTTAGTGGATATGTAATTAGTATGTTCATACTATTGTTGATTGTAAATAAAGGAAAGAAAAAATTTGCAATTCTAGTATCAATTTTACCATATTGTATTTTCTATATGTTATCTGGTAGTCGATTACAGATTGCTTTATTATTAATTGTTATTGTTTTAATATTACATAGTTGGGATAAGCCAATAAGTTTAAAAAAATTTGCAATTGGCTTTGTTTTTGCAGTATTTTTTTCTTACCTTTTGGCGGTATCTTCTTCAATAAGAAATTATATTGGATTATATAATAGTGTATTTGATGCAATTAGTTATGCTGTGAAAAATACATCTTTGATAGATGGAATTATACATTTATTTGATGAATTTGGTTGCCAAATAGTTTCAATAGTTTGTGTATTTAAAAATTGTCCTAGTAGAGTTTCTTTTAATTATGGAAAATTATTTTTATATGGTATAGAAATTATTATACCTAATCTGTTTGGATATAAAAGATTTTTTTATATAGATAATACAGATGAGGCATTTAAATACTTTTTAAATAAAGGAAATACTGGTTTGGGGTCATCGTTTATTAGTGAGTCTTATTATTGTTTTGGATTTTTAGGAATAATATATGTACTATTCCTTGGGTATATTATTACAAAAGTATCAATTGATATGTTTTCATATTCAAAAGAAAAAAATGTAATAGGTGCTTTTGTTTGTTATTATTTGGCTTATTGTTTGATATTTACAGTAAGAGGCGACACATTTAATATTGCAAGTTCAGTATTTCAATATGCTATTATACCAATTATGATTATGTATTTAATTCAAGGAATATTTAATAAAAAAAAATATAGGTTCAGATAAGCTATTTTAGTAGTAAGATTAAATATATAAGACAGTTGTATATTATATATAAGTTTTTGTATTGCTATAGTATTTTAACTATATATTATAGCAATGTCAGATAGAAGAAGATTGAAAAAGCAAAAGTTACTTAATATGGTTAATTATGTATTGGTACTTTTGTGGAAAGGCGGATTATTAAAATGAAACAAAATTATGAGAAAGGCATACTCATTGTATTATGTGCCAATCTTATTAATATGTTTATTAGTTTAGTTACAAACTTTATATTGCCAAGATATTTATCTATAGAGGCTTATGCAACTATAAAAACATTTCAATTATATGTGTCTTATATAGGATTGTTTCACTTAGGTTATTCGGATGGATTATATTTGCGGTATGGTGGTAAATCTATAAAAGAATTGGATAAAAATACAATTAATTTATCAATTTCAACAATGCTTTACTTTCAAATTTTTGTAGCAATAGTTGTTGCAATCTATGCAATATTAAATAGAAATATAATATTAATTATTTTTTCTTTGGATATCATTGGTTTTAATTTGATAGGTGTATTTAAGAATATATATCAAGCTATAGGTGAGTTTAAAAGATATGCAAATATAACCCAGGTTGTTGCAGTAATTAATTTCATTATAAATATAGCATTTATATTTATAGTTAAAACAGATAATGCAATCTATTATATATTAGGCTATACAATAGTTGATATAGTAGTGTTTTTATATCTTGAGTACGATTTAAAAAAGACACTTAAAATTGGTAAATTACAGTTAAGATTTTCACTTACAGAACTATTTACAAACATAAAAGATGGAATTCTTTTACTGTTTGGAAATTTAACATCTATTATTTTAATGAGTATGGATAGATGGTTTACTAAAATATATATGTATGCAGTAGATTTTGCACATTATTCGTTTGCAGTTAGTGTTGAAAATTTACTTAATGTTGCAATAACACCAGTAAGCATAACATTATATAATTATCTATGTAATAATCAAGAAAAAGATAAAATTAGAAAAATACAAACTGCTATAATAATATTTTCATCATTAATTGTTTTTTTTGCATTTCCAGTAAAATTCATAGTATGCAAATTTATTAATAAATATGAGGGAGCTATGATAGTTATTGTTATTTTATTTGCTACTCAATTTTTTTCAATTGTAATTCAAAGCATTTATGTAAATCTATATAAGGCTCAAAAGCGGCAAAAAAAATATTTCATGGAAGTTGTTTTTGTTATAATAATTGGTTTTATTTTAAACGAATCTTTTTTTCATGTATATAAATATAAAGAGAGTTTTGCATTTGGAACATTAATATCCAATTTTATATGGTTTATACTTTGTCAGTTGGATTTTAAGGATTTAAGGTTGAATTCTAAGGAAATATTGTATCTATTCATGGAATTAATTGCATTCTTATATTTTTCATTATATATGACTACGTTAATAGGCGCTATATGTTATGTTTTTGTAACGTTAATTTTATATTTTACATTATTAAGAAAAGAAACAGACTGGATTATTAGAAGAGTAATACGGTTTATAAAAAATTATAGGATATAATTATAATAAGGTTTTTTAAGTCATTTTATATAATAAGTATCATTGGTAGATAAAAACAAATTGTACTAAGGTATTTATTGTCAGATAAACGACATGTTAGGTGCGTATTACATGGTAGAAATATTACAAATCTGGTAGATGAGAATTATTAATAGTTCATAAAAGAATAGAAAGGAACAGTAAGACATGAATATTAAACAATTAGATATACCAATATTAAGCCTAAATTATTCACGGTAATTCCGTGAAAGTGGCTGAAAGCCATATAGTTTCTATATTTTAACTGAATATTGCTTTTAACTTATTAAGTGAGTGAAAAAAGAGCATTTATTTGTGGTAAAATTAAGGTGTTCAATATCTTAACAATCAAAACAAAGGAGCCATCTATGAGGGAAGATCCTTTAATTTTCATTATCAAAGTAACGGATATCACACACTCATATGCTAGGCTGGAATAACATGTGATTATATTAAAATCCAGCTAAGAGACAGAACCAAGTATTCATGTACTGGTGTTGTTAATTTTCTTTAACCCATCATGGATGAATATCTGGTTGATGAGCTTAATGATGTCATCAGAGAAAACAAAGTTGATTGTGCTGTAGTTTATGGCAAATTCATGTATCAGGCAATCACATGGTCTTGTGAAAGACGTGTTGTCTTCAAAGGAGAGAAATCTGGAAATTAGATAAATTATCGGTATACATTTATCGTCACAAATATAGACTCATCGCCGGAATACCTCATTAAATTTTATTGTAAGAGAGGTCTGATGGAGAACTTCATTATAGAAAGCAAATCCAGTTTTGACGTTGTTTCTGTTAGTAGTCATACAAGAATAGTGAATGCCAACAGATTTCAAATACATGCACTTGTTTATAACATATTTAATTGGTTTAGACGATTAGTGCTAACTGCGAACATGTGTAAACAACGCATCGATACCATTCGTTTAAAACAGCTGAAGATTGTTACAAAAGTAATAAATTCAACAAGATATATAACATTCAAGTTATGTAGCAGTTGTCATTATAAAGATGCGTTCTATGAGACTTTATCTAATATAAGCAAACTGCATGTGCAGCTGGAATAGCAACTATTAACGAACATTGACAGTTAGGCGTCCACTAAAAGCTTTGCATAGAGATTTTATACTCTTTTTGCGAGGCAAAAGAGATTATTCAAGCTGAATGGATCAAACTTGAAGGTTCATGGTGCTTTTTTTATTCAGATATTACTCCGTGAATAATTCATGTTGAATTTTACATTAGAATTAATAAAAATAAAGGATGGAAAAGATAATTAAATGAAAAAAATTGCGATTATAACAAGACATGCAGTACCGAATTATGGTTCTCTTTATCAGGCTTATGCCCTTCAAGAAGCTATAAAAAAAATAAATAATGAGCCATTTATTGTTGATGCAGAATATTCATATTACTCAGCAGATAAAATATCAAAAGATGCTATGAAAACATCTAAATATAAAAAAATACCAATTATAAATATCATTTCATATTTGATTAAGTATGTAAGATATTCAAAACCAATAAAGATATTTAGATTTTATCAAAAGAAGTGGTTGAATTTATCTAGACAATATACAGATAAGGAAGAATTTTATAAAGATTATCCTAAAGCTGATATTTATATGATAGGAAGCGATCAGGTTTGGAATATTATGCCAGATGGAAAAATTGAGCCGATGTATTTTTTAGATTTCGTTAAAGATGAAACAAAAAAAGTATCATATGCTGCTAGTTTTGGTTCTGAAAAAAAAATAAAGACAGAATTGGCTAATATTACAAACTATTTAAAAGATTTTAATAAAATAACTGTTCGTGAAAATGATGGAGTAAGAATTCTTAGAGAAAATGGAGTTTTAGGTGAACAAGTTTTAGATCCAACATTATTATTAGATATAAATGATTGGAATTTAGTAATGGAAAGTATTGATTTACCAAATGAATATATACTTTTGTATCAAGTTAATCATAATAAAGATTTGTGTAAAAATGCAGATGCATTTGCCAAGAGAAAAGGAATGAAACTGATTAGAGTAACAAATGATATGAGTGAGATTTTTTGGGGAGAAGGTTTTACATATCTTCCTACGCCAGCACAGTTTCTTTATATAATAAAAAATGCAAAATATGTCATAACGGATTCCTTTCATGGGACATGTTTTTGCATTAATTTTAATAAAAATTTTATTGATGTTTTACCAGAAAATCATTCTCAGAGAAATAGAAGTGTATTAGAGTTTTTTAATCTGACAGACAGAATAATTGTAGGTGATAAATTTGATTTGGTAGAACAAGGTATAGATTGGTCAAAGGTCAATAATATATTGATTGAACAAAGAGAAATAAGTATGAAAAAATTAAACAACTTGTGTGAAATTTAATAGAGGAAATAAATTATGAGACTTGTGTGCGAAAAAGATATATGCACAGGATGCAATGCATGTGTAAGTGTTTGCCCTAAAAATGCAGTAAAGATTGTTGATACATATAAAGAATTTAATGCATATATAGATGAAGACAAATGTATTAATTGTAATATTTGTATGAGTGTTTGCCCTAATAGAGCAGGTGTAAATATGTTAAGACCGCAGAAATGGCTCCAGGGATGGACGGAAAATGAATTTGATAGAAAGATATCAGCATCTGGTGGCGTAGCTACAGCTATTGCTGGTTCATTTCTAAAATCAGGGGGGATGGTGTGCAGTTGTGCATATGAGAGTGGATCATTTATTTATAAGATGATTTCAGACGAAAAGCTGCTTGATGATTTTAGAGGTTCTAAATATGTAAAGAGTAGTCCGGGAATGATTTATACAGATATAATAAATGCACTAAAAGAAGATAACAAAATTTTGTTTATTGGTTTACCATGTCATGTAGCTGCATTAAAAAAATATATGGAAGTAAAGAAACAAAACATTCAAAATCTATATACAATAGATTTGATATGTCATGGTTCACCTTCACCTAATATTTTATTTAATTATTTGAAAAATAAAAAAATTGAAATAAAAAATATATATAATATAAGTTTTAGACAAAAAAATATATTTGGATTGTCTGTAAATAATAGATATATAAAACAAAAAGGAACATATGATGAATATACATTAGCTTTTTTAAGAGGGCTTATATATACAAATAATTGCTATCAATGTAGATATGCTACAGATAAAAGAGTTTCAGATATTACATTAGGAGATTCCTGGGGAAGTGATTTGGCTGATATAGAAAAGAAAAAAGGAATATCTTTAATTCTTTGTCAGACTAATAAAGGCGAAATGTTGTTGAAAGAAGCAAATATTATTGTTAAAGATGTTGACCATGAAAAAGCAATAGAATCAAATGGTCAATTGAAAGCACCTTTTAAAAAATCAAAGGAGTATTACCGTTTTTGGAAAAATTATAATAAAGATAATTTAGATTATTCTGTATTTATTTGTTTTCCTGTTAAATGTATAAAACAAAAAATAAAAGCTTTCTTATTAAAGACACATATAATAAAGTAACTCAGACTTCAAACTTGTATTAGTGTAAACGCTCCATCTCATTGTACCTTGACTTTTAAAAGAACGTTAATTACGAAAGGAACAGTAAGACATGAATACTAAACGATCAGATATATCAATATTAAGAATTATTGCCACATTAGCAGTGATTTTTCTACATACTAACAATACAATATTAAATAATTTACAAAATTATTCATTATCATCTACTTATAAGTTCCTTATAAGTACAAATGTATCTATTATGAATTGGGCAGTGCCGATGTTTTTAATTATAACAGGTGCTTTATTGTTAAATAAAAAGGAAATATCAATATATTTAATGATATCTAAATACATAAAACGTATTATTTATGCATTGTTTATATTTGGTGTTCCATTTGCTATGATTGAAATCTATATGAATACAAATACAATACAACCGACGAATATGCTTATACAATCTATAGTCAAAGTGATTGATGGAAACAGTTGGAGTCATCTATGGTATTTGTATGCGTTAATTGGTATATATTTTATATTACCATTTATTAAAATTGTATTAGATAACACAGATAAAAAAACGCATAAAATAATATTGCTAATTTTATTTTTATTCAACTTTTGTAAGAAATTTATTGAACAAATAGTGGGAATTTCTATTGCATTTAATATTCCAATTATGACCTATACGGTTTTTTATATTATCATGGGAAATTATTTAATAAACAATGAATTTAAACTAGAAAAAAATAAAAAGCGGTTGTTAATATTATTAATATTAGAAACTACAATAGTAATAATTATAAATATATATTCAAAAAAGCATTGGATTTTTTAGGTTATGACTCACCAATAATAGCAATTTTTGCAATTACTTTGTTTTTAATGTTTAAAAATTTAAAAATAAAAGAATCCAATTACCTTTGGCAAATGGATAGATTATGTTTTTGTGTATATTTAGTGCATCCAGTTTTTATTAATTTTATGTATAAATTCATTAAAATTACACCATTAAATATAAGAATTATACCAATTGGAATAACTGTGTTTTTTATGATTTTTGTTATAGTTTCATTTGTAGCAAGTTTTATATTAAATAAAATTCCTTTTTTGCGAAAAAATGTATTATAGTAGAAAAGTGGTAAGCAATACATAAAATATAAGCAAGTGGCTCATTATTGAGTGGAATGATAGTTCATGGAAAAACAGAATAATACGCAGTTAATAAAGCTCTTATACAGACTAGCGATATCGCTCGTGTGCTCATATGATATCAGTTATCCGTTAAAAGATATCGTATCATGTGTTTGATGACTTGTGTTGATAGTCAAGTAAAATTGACCCACTTATGGTCAGTTTTAAGTATAAATTAACAATTAAAGCAATGGATCCTGATACAGCTCCAAGATATAAAAAGTATATTCCGTATGGGGGTAATTTAAGTTTCGTTAAGTTTCACCCAATTCTTTACTTTTATGTTAATTAATATAGATTGGAAATATTAATTTTGTATAGTTTTTACATTTTTGCATGCAGGCAGAGCTTTTTGCAATGATGGATAATGTTGTGACAGCAGAAGCACATCCTGAAGGACAGTCTGTTATGAATTCTGTAAAATTAGATGTGGTATGTAGTTGACTGTGATGTGAATTCAAAAAGGATGATTGCTGTTGGAAATAACACTATGGATTACAAGGCAGGAGACAGCTTCTTTGTCACAGCCGGGGAGAAAGTTATAAATCTTGAGGGAACAGGTACTGTTATTGTTACTAAGGTATAATTTTAATAATTCATCTTTTGACAATATTTATATTTGTCAGGAGATGAATTTTTTGATTGTGGGATAAATTTGTAAGTGTAAAAAAAATACACATAACATGTAATAAATATACACATAATGTTGACACTAAGATAGCTGCAGTATAAAATATAAATAATTATAATTTATGGATATGTAAGTGTATTCTGCATATTATAAAGAATATATGTCTATAAAGCATTCGATTATATTTGAAGGAGATATTAGTTATGTTGACAAAAATGTATCTTACGAATTTTATGTCATTTAAGGAAAGAACAGCATTTGATTTCACAGCATCAAAATATTCAATTCTGGAAAAGACAAATGTATCTGGTGGTACTCTAAAAGGTGCTTTGTTAATAGGTCCAAATGCATCAGGTAAATCAAATGTATTGAAAGGTCTAGCATTTATTATAAAAATGATAAAAGGTGAAGGAGCTTCATTTTTTAGTTACAGATGTTTTTTTTCTAAAAATCCCATTACTATATTAGAGTATGAATTTTTATTTGATGGTAAAGAGGTTAAATATATAATTGAATACAATATGGAAACAAAATCAATTTCTGAGAATCTAAAAATAGACGATATTACAGTGTTACAGAGAAATGGCAATAAAGGGGAACTAAGGCTTGGTGATAATATAACTACAGATGATCAGCTGGATAGCCAGACTTTGTTTTTAAGAACAGCTTCATTTAATACAGGGCGATTTCCACAGGAACCTACTTTACGACAACTTATGGATTTCTTACAAAATTCTTATATTATTGATGGTTATAATATGAGAGCAACGTATGGCAATGCAATAACAAAATATGCTGAGGAATATGGAGTAGATAAGATAAATAAATACCTTGATGAATTCAATTATGATTTTGTGGTTGAATATGGTTCTGAAAGTGAAGGTGCTGGTCTGAAGGTTATTGTTGGGTCAGAGAAGAAAGCAGTTTTTTTAAAGCGTAAAAGTTATCCTATACCTAATATTATTATTAATGAATCACAGGGAAATCAGGTGTTTGCTGATTTGTTACCTAATTTAATCCGGGTTATTGAAAATCCAGGTATGTTGATAATTGATGAATTTGGAAACAGTCTACATAATAGACTGGCTGAAAAAGTTATTAAATTTTTTATGGAAAATGCAGTGAAATCGCAGATTTTTATTACATCACATCACACGAATTTAATTTCAAATTCTGTTTTTCGTCCAGATCAAATAAATCTAATAACCTTTAAGGATGTGCATGGAAGTCATGTGAAGAGAATTTCAGAATATAAGCCTAGAGAAGCGCAGAATTTGGAGAAAATGTATCTAGGAGGAATGTTTGAGGGGTTGCCAATGTATGAAGAGATATAGTCTTGCTCCAGTAATATTGGATGTCTATGATTACCAACAGCAAAGATATATTTCTGAAAATACGTTTTCATTATTTTCTTTTGTAGGAATGGCGTTACTTGAATTAGGCGTTATTGTTGGATGTGATGATAATTAAAAACTAAAATTTTTGGTCAGTTATATTTTCTAATCGTGCATATCACAGAATATTTTTTTCTCAAAAAAGTGAAGAACTTGATACATGGATACCACAGGCCTTATCATTACAGATTGATGTAGTGGAAACATGTGTAAATGGACTATTGTTAGATATTGATGCGGTAAAAAATGCAATAAAATTAAAGATAAATATAGATATATTATAATGTAATTAATATTCTGTATATAAGTAAGAGAGTGTGATTATGGAAGAAATAGTTAAAATAATAAACTTAATAACAGCTAATAATATTAAACTAGAATGGGGAAAAATTGTAAGTTTTTTAATTTCGATTATAATTCCAAGCGTATATAAGTTAATAAAGAGCAGTAGGGGGAATGTTATTACATTTTGTAAAATAAAACATACTATTAAAAATACACAAACAATTATAGTTTATAACTACAATGCTCAAAAAATAAAAGAAATATTATTAGATATAAAAGTAACTTTAAAAAGAATAGCAGAAATTGTTATATATTTAATATCGTATTATTTAATATGTACTATTATAGTCAATATACTTCCTTATTTATCAAGCATATATTTTAAGGTGTGTTTCATATTTATATTAATATTTATAGTACCTTTATTTGCACAAATAGACTTTAAAACAAAGCAAGAAAAAATAGTTAGTACTATCTTATTAGAGGATATTTATATGTTAATTCTTGTTGTTGGCTTGCATATGAAATATTGGGAATATATTTATTTAATATTAATTTCAATAGTACCATTTGCATTAATTTTATTATATGAATTGAAATATATATCAGGTAGAGAATATGAAAATAATATAATTATGGCGGTTAAATTGATTAGACTGATAATAGTTTTTATAGTTGGTATAGTTATTAGGATAAATTACAACGTATTTGTAGCATTATTAATTGTAGAAATAGCAATAATATATTTCGAATCTTTATTGGTGTATTATTTGGATACAAGTAAGCATTTTAAAATTGAAATTAAAATAAATAATGGCGAAATAATAACAACAAAGGAAAGCATAGTTATGTGTAATGATGGCCGTTTGGGATTAATATTAGAAGATAATACTATTATATTTATAGAAAGAGATGAAATCGAATACATAACTTATAATATGGAATATGAATATCTATTTAGAAATAGGAAAATAAGAGTAACAGATGAAAAGGGTTCAAAAGAATTTGATGATTATTATTGGAGAAACAAAGAGTGGATTTTTTGTAAGAAAAAAGATTCTGAGGATAGTAAAAAATATAAAGTATACGTCTATGATGTTAAAAAAGTAAAACAGATAAAATTGTCTTAGGATATAATATACTGTAAAAATAATATACATATATTTGACTAAATTACCACTTGTAAGGATAAATCCCCTCCATCGAAATTACTTGGTTAAAATTGAATTGAATTGTAAATAAAAATATGATATTCTTATTTTAAGAATATATAAGAGATTTTGTAAAAAAATATATTAAGGGGGGAGAGATAATGGTATTTAAGTTAAAGGGTAACGATGTAATTAAAGAACAGGACATAGAAGTAACAGAATCACTAATAGGCATTTATGGGTATAATAATTCAGGAAAAACAACAATTCTTAAAGAATTAGATAAAGTTATAGATGAAGAAAATATTAAATGTATTGTAAATGATGGCGAATATATAAGGTCGCTCTTTATTCCTACTAACAGGGTGATTGTAAGACAGGCACATACAAGTAGTACACAGATAAAAGATATAGAAGAATTTCTTGCATATAAAAAAGACAGTTATAATGAGTTTGATTTACATTTGAGGCTTATAAGGGAGAATCTGTTAAGGAATAATGCGGTAAGACAAGTTGTTAAAAATGCTATAATATATATGTTTGGAGAGGATTATGAATTTGATTTTGACAGAAGACAGAGTGATGGTGTTGAGAATATTATAAATATTTATTGCAGTATTATATGGTTGTTTACATGGGATAAAGATATAGAAGATATTAAATATGACAAGCTGAAGCAGCTTTTGTGCGATACAAGTGCGGTTGTTATGATAGATGAAATTGAAGCGTTTTTACATGTTTATGTACAGAGCCGTATGTTGCAAAAGTTTAAAGAAGATTTTTCAAAATGTTCTTTTGTGTTTACAACACATTCGCCATTATTATTATCAAGATATTATAATATAAGAAAGTTTCAATTAGATAATGGAATTTTAAATGAAATTAATGCAGATCTGTATTATAAAGATTTAGATAATATTTATGAAGTTTATTTTAATGTTGTAGAATTCCCTAAGGAAGCGGGAGAGATTATTAACAGGCTGGGAGATTATATTTGTGGGGAAGAATATAATAGGGATGTTATTGTAAAGGATTTAGAGATTTTAAATGAACAATATGCTAATGTAAAAGCTAAATATCCGGGACTTGTTGCTAAAGCAGAGGTGAAATTAGGAGTAGAGTAATATGGAATATATACAAAGAAAAAAATCGTCATTAAAAGGTTTAAAAAAGACAAATGATGAATTTAATCTGTTAATAAAAGATATGTCTGTTAAAGAAGCATATAGATTTTATGATGATAACAAGTCGAAATATAAATATAATACACCTGAAACAAAAGAAGAATTTTTTAATATGACCGGTGGAAGATGTTCATTTTGTACAAGAAGAATTATGGATTATAATTCTGAAATGACTGTTGAACATATACAAACCAAAGTAAGTACGCCATCTAAAATATTTGAATGGAAAAATCTATTATGTTCATGTAGGACATGTAATAATAAAAGAAATGAATATCCTTATGACAAAAATAAATATTTAGACCCTACAAAAGTAAAGGATATATCTAAATATTTTGAATTTAAAATGGATGGAACGATAAAAGTTGCAAAAGGTTTAACAAAGAGCGAAGAAGAGAAAGCAGCTTACATGATAGATATGTATAAGCTCAACAGAACTGACTTAAATACTGATAGAAAAAATTTTTTTAGGGATATTGTTAATGATGATAAATATTATGATATACTAAAAAATGATGATAAGAGTTCAATGAGGATAATATTTTTGTCCGTTTTTACATATTATAAAAGGAGAAATGAAAGTAATGGAGAATAAGACAAAGGAGTTTGTATTGGATCAGACAACAATTAAAAAGCTTTTAACAGCATATAAGTTGACTATACCAGATTTTCAGAGAAGCTTTGTTTGGAAAAGTAATAAAAAATATCAGCTTATCTCTTCCTTGTTTAAAGGATTTCCAATAGGGGCATTAACACTTTATGAAGATGAAGGTCAATATTATATTATAGATGGATTACAGAGAATTAATACATTGCAGCAATATCTTTCAAGTCCATCTGAAATAGTTGGCTTTAAAGAGTATTACAGTAAAATATGTGATGATATTAAAAGTTTTATAACAAAAAATGACTTGAGAATAAGAGAGAGCCAGTTAAAGAGTTGCATAAAAGAATGGTATGAAGGACTTAATGGATTGTATCAATATGAGAAAATGACAGTTCTTTATAATAAAATTAAAGCAAAACCGGACATTTTTAAATATTTGAATGACTTGGACTTAATTGCTGGGTTATTAGATATATTACAGCAGAATATAAGAATAATGCATGATGACATAGTTCTTATAATATATACAAGGTGATAAGGAAGATTTGCCAGAGTTGTTTAAAAATATTAATACTGGCAGTGTTGCTTTATCTCAATATGAAATATTGCAATCAGTCTGGATTAATAATTATCTTAATGAAACAATACTTGTAGATGAGTATGATGCATTTTTAAGAGAATTGGAGCTTATTAAAGAAGATTATGAGATAGGTGCGGCTAAAGATAAGGGACAGTTTGATATATTTAAGAATTTAATAGGTCTTAATAATATTATATGTTGTATTAAGGATAGTGATAAGGTATTTCATTATTCAGCTTACAAACGACTTATACAATGTGTTAAATATAAAGATAATATAAAAAAATATTATGATAATGATACAATAGCATTTGAATTGTATTCATCAATAATAAGTTTATCTTCTAATAGAATTGTTAAAGCTATAGATTTATTATATTCTGAAAATCATACAAAAGATGATATAAGTGAATTTGTAAAAAAATTAAACAAAATAATTGTTGAAACGATAAACTGGCTTATATCATATCTGAGTGAAAGTGATATGGAATTAATAGAAAGTAAGTATCATTCATTATATATAATAACAGGTCTGATTATGTCAAGGTATGATATAGATGCAGAAAATCTTATGATATCAAAGACAAAAAAAATAAAAGGAATAGAGGAAGAATGTCTTGATATCAACAGACATATTAAAGAAAAATGGTTTTTGGATGAAAATCGTCAGGTAGGCTTTTTTGCAAAGAAATTAGCAGAATTAAGTGACATGAAATAAAAGTGGCAATATATTAATAACGATATTTTGAAATTTCCGAGATAACATATTAATCCGCAAGAATTTTATCTGTATAAGAGAGAAATAATACTTGCTCTGAAATATTCAACAGCACACTATTGACAGCGTGCTATCAATAGCGTATTATAATATAGTTCTTTAGCTGCAGAATGACTGCAGCTTTTTTGATATTCTCATTTGATATGCTAATTTAAGAAAGGATGTTGCAAGTGGTAAGAGATAAACTTCATTGTGGAGAGCTTATAAAACGCCTTAATGACATATTGGGAACATGTGCAAACAAGGAACTTAAGAGCGATGATATGACAGCATCACAGATAAAAATGCTTATAATCATCAGTGAAACTAAGAACGAAAGCATAACTCTTAAAGAACTTGAGAAGCATTTTGGTGTGGCACAGGCGACAGTAGCCGGAATAGTTGCAAGACTTGAAAAGAAGGCTATGATTGAAAGCTTTTACGAACCAGATGATAAAAGAGTAAAGCATGTAAAGCTTACAGACAAGGGACGTGGTGTATGTAAGCATGCATGGGCGAACATGGTAAAGAAGGAAGAATGGTTTTTATCCAGTCTTGATGATGATGAAAAAGAAGAATTATGGCGCTTATTACAAAAGATATATGATAATATGCGCAGAAATGAGGTTTGATGTATGATAAAAACATTATCGGCTTATATAGGCCAGTATAAGAAGGATTCAGTTAAAGCTCCTTTCTATATTATATTTGAAGTACTTATGGAGATTCTTATACCATTTGTTACAGCAAGCATTATAGATAAGGGTATTCAGGCAGGCAATATGAAAAACGTATATATATACGGAGGAGTTATGATAGTACTTGCCTTTGTCAGTCTGTTTTGTGGTGTTCAGGCAGGAAAGTATGCAGCCAGCGCATCAACTGGCTTTGCCTGCAACTTAAGAGAAGGAATATATACCAATATACAGAATTTCGCATTTTCTAATATTGATAAGTATAGTACAGCAGGTCTTATCACACGTATGACTACAGATGTTACTAATGTGCAGAATGCATACCAGATGCTTCTTAGAATAGCTGTAAGGGCACCGCTTATGATGATATGCAGCATGGTTATGTGTTTTATCATTAACCCGACTATGAGTACTATATTTTTAGTGGCACTTATACTTCTTGGATTCGTGCTTTTCTTTATTATATATAAGGTAACACCTATATTCACAGAAGGTTTTGCAAAGTATGATAATCTTAATGCGAGCGTACAGGAAAATATTTCTGGTATACGTGTAGTTAAAGCATTTGTCAGGGAAGATTATGAGAATGATAAGTTCAAAAGGGCAGCAACCAGTCTTTATAATACATTTGTAAAGGCAGAATCATGGCTTGCTTTTAATAACCCGGTTATGATGTTTGTCATATATGCAAGTATTATTGCTCTTTCATGGTTTGCGGCACATTTTATAGCAGATGGAACTATGACAACAGGTAATCTTACATCCATGTTTTCGTATGTTATGAGCATGATGATGGCACTTATGATGCTTTCCATGGTATTTGTTATGGTGTCTATGAGTGCTGCAAGTGCAAGACGTATAGCTGAGGTTCTTAACGAAAAGGCAGATATAACTAATCCAAAAGCTCCAGTTATGGAAGTTTCTGATGGAAGAATAGATTTTAATCATGTAGACTTCGTATATAAAAAAGACAGTGAAACAGATACACTCCATGATATAGATATACATATCCAGTCAGGAGAGACTATTGGTATCATCGGTGGAACTGGATGTGGTAAGTCAAGCTTTGTTAATCTTATAAGCCGCCTTTATGATGTTAAGGACGGAAGTGTATGTGTTGGTGGAGTTGATGTAAGAGAATATGATATAGAAACTCTTCGAGATGAGGTATCAGTTGTTCTTCAGAAAAATGTGTTATTCTCAGGAACTATTCTTGATAACTTAAGATGGGGCGATGATAACGCAACAAAGGAAGAGTGTATAGAAGCATGTAAGCAGGCATGTGCAGATGAATTCATAGAGCGTATGCCAAATAAGTATGATACATGGATAGAACAGGGTGGAACTAACGTTTCTGGTGGACAGAGACAGAGATTATGTATAGCAAGGGCACTTCTTAAGCATCCTAAGGTGCTTATACTTGATGATTCAACAAGTGCGGTGGATACAGCAACAGATGCTAAGATAAAGCAGGCATTTGCAACTAAGATTCCAGGAACAACTAAGCTTATAGTATCCCAGAGAATTTCAAGTATCCAGGATGCAGACAGAATACTTGTGCTTGATAACGGAGAAATCAGTGGCTTTGATACACATGAGAAGCTTATAGAAAATAACAAGGTATATCGTGAGATATATGAAGTCCAGACACAGGGCGGCGGTGATTTTGATGAGCAGAAGGGAGGAGAAGATAATGAGTAAAAATGTTGGAAATTCTGATAAAATATTGAATAAATCAGACATGAATCCAGGTGATGGAAAGCATAAAAGGAAAGATAGAGAAGGGAAGAATGCACTTCATGTTATGAAAAGATTATTAGGATATGTTTTAAAGAATTATAAGTTTTCATGTATAGCTGTTGTGGCATGTATTATAGTTTCATCACTTACAACACTTATAGCCACTCTTTTCATCCAGAAGCTGGTTGATAACTATATTATTCCACTCACACAGTCAGCAGTGCATGATTATGCTCCACTCGCAGCTGCTATTATAAAGCTTTCAGTAGTACTTCTTGTTGGTGTGTTATGTTCATATATATACAACAGAATCATGGTAAATGTTGGGCAGGGTACTTTAAAAAAGTTAAGGTTTGAGCTTTTTACTAACATGGAATCGCTTCCTATAAGATATTTTGATACACATGCACATGGTGATATTATGTCAGTGTATACTAACGATATAGATACATTAAGACAGCTTATAAGCCAGAGTATACCTCAGGTCATCAACTCATGTATAACACTTGTTTCTACATTTGTGAGTATGATAGTGCTTGATATTCCACTTACTATAGTATCTGTCATCATGGTTATTATTATGTTGTATGTAACATCCAGATTAAGTGAACTTTCCGGAAAATATTTCGTTGAACAGCAGAAGGATATAGGTAAGGTTAATGCTTATATTGAGGAAATGATGGAAGGACAGAAGGTTGTAAAGGTGTTCTGTCATGAAGAGGAAAGTATAGAGCAGTTCAGAAAGATTAATGATGCACTCCGTGCAAGCGCTAATAACGCCAATAAGATTGCTAACATTACTATGCCTGTTAATGGCAATATCGGAAACATAAGCTATGTTTTATGCGCTATTGCTGGTGGCATATTAGCACTCAGTGATTTTTCGGGACTG
>ERZ791628.301-NODE-301-length-21317-cov-2.01284_pt1 | contig 21317 bp, 19 predicted proteins | sample MGYA00510265_ERZ791628 | MGnify/ENA primary metagenome ERZ791628 (study PRJEB30046, sample SAMN00715184) | human gut metagenome | study: EMG produced TPA metagenomics assembly of the A metagenome-wide association study of gut microbiota in type 2... | reverse complement strand
GTACAATTGATTTTTAATTGTAACACTCTGCTTTATTTTACATTTTTGTGAATTTCTGTTTCGTAACATTGTATTTGATTATATACTAACATTTTTCTGTAATTTATGCTATTATTATTAGCAGAATTCTTAAAATAAGAATGCAGGCAGCAGTTATTGCCTGCGGTTATTAATATAATACAAGGAGATATAATAATGAGTTTTGAATTTATACGAAAGCTTCCTACACCAACGGATTGATTTTCCAGTTCCTGAAAGGGTTGCTGAATTAAAGAAAGAACGAGATAAAGAAATTGCCGATGTAATTACTGGCAGGTCAGATAAATTTCTTGCTATAATCGGACCTTGTTCTGCCGATAACGAGGACGCTGTATTAGACTATACATTAAGACTTAAAAAAGTCCAGGAAAAAATAGCTGATAAAGTTCTTATTATACCAAGAGTGTATACAAACAAGCCAAGAACAACCGGTACAGGCTATAAAGGTATGCTCCACCAGCCAGACCCTGAGAAAAAGCCAGACCTTCTTGCTGGTCTTATAGCTATAAGGAAAATGCATATAAGAGTTATGGAAGAAACAGAGCTTATGCCTGCTGATGAAATGCTCTACCCTGAAAACTACTGGTTCCTTTCAGATGTATTGTCATATGTTGCAGTTGGTGCCCGTTCAGTTGAAGATCAGCACCACAGACTACCAGCCAGTGGAATGGATGTTCCTGCCGGTATGAAAAACCCAACAAGCGGTGATTTCTCTGTTATGTTAAATTCAGTTGTTGCAGCACAGGCTAATCAGTCATTTATATATAGAAACTGGGAAGTAAAGACTCCTGGCAATCCTCTGGCACATACTATATTAAGAGGCGCTGTAAATAAGCATGGCCAGAATATTCCTAACTATCACTATGAAGACCTTATCAGACTGGCTTCCATGTATAAAACAAGGGATTTACTTAATCCAGCCTGCATAGTTGATGCTAATCACAGTAATTCTGCCAAAAAATATATTGAACAGATACGTATCACAAAGGAAGTGATTCATAGCCGCAATCATTCAGAAGATGTAAAGGATCTTGTTAAGGGTGTTATGATTGAAAGCTATATCGAACCAGGCTCACAGAAGGTCGGTGAAGGTATATATGGCAAATCTATAACTGATCCATGCCTTGGATGGGAAGAATCTGAAAAGCTTTTATATACAATAGCTGATATGCTCAAATAACCACCTTATTATAAATGGACTTATATAAGCTTCATATAAGATTCCCACTATCAGAAATATCAGTGATATAAATATGACAATTACCGTTTTTTTAATATTAATCATTCGTTTTTCAATATATGACACCATTAAAAAAACGGCAATTGCATATATTATATACTGCGGTATAAGGCATACTGCATATATAAACATTCCTTTTATCCCCATATTCATAATGCATACGCTTATCATAAGACCTGAACTTATCCCGGCAAAAAGCATAAATATATATATTCCTGCTATAGCAGCCGGAGTAAAAAGCACAAGCATAAAACATATATATTCTTTTAAACGCAGCTTTAATATATATCTTAAATATAATGTTTTATCAAGGCTGATGCTCATAATTGCATTATTAAAATCTTCATTGAACATTCCTATTTTATCTGTTATATCATCTATAACAAGATTTGCCATCAGTGATCCTACTACAGCTCCTAAAAGTATAACTATATAATATCTGTATTGTCCAAAAATTCGTCTAAAAAAAATCCCAGCCATAACAACCTCCTTTTATCTGGTCAGGCTATTATATGCTGGAATCTTTTCTGATATGTTTTGTTTTGTTTTATTTTTATCGTTTACTATGGATTGTAAATAGTAACTGACATTATCAGGCAGATGGTTATATACGTGAAATCATGTCTGAATAAGCCATCATCGCTGACACTGTTTTAGAATCCTTGATTGTTCCGTCAAATATCATACGTTTTATCTCATCAAGAGTATATATCTCTACATTAATACTCTCCTCATCATCAAGATTCTGACATGTCCTTATAAGCTTATCTGCAACATATATATCTATAATCTCGTTGCAGAATGCAACTGCTGTATACACTGATATCAGTTTTTTGACGTTTTTTCGTTCTGCCTTATAACCCGTTTCTTCTTCAAGCTCCCTTATCGCCGCAAGCTCTGTCGGTTCATCTGCTTCAAGACCTCCCGCAGGTATCTCAAGTGTTTCTTCATCAGGAGAATTCCTGTACTGGCGCACAAGCACAATACTGCCATCATCAAGAACCGGTACAACAGCAGCAGCTCCTTTATGTTCTATATGATCCCAATAAGTCACTTTCCCATCAGGTGTAACCATAGTATCCTTATAAAACTCAAGTATTGAGCCCTTATAAGCCAGTTCTCTTTTTATTCTTTTAATGTGTTCCATTCAGTGTTCCATTCTTTCACATCATTTTATTTGATATTGGTACACTTGTCATAGCATGCATCTGTAGCCTTTATTAATGAACTTCTGAAGTTATGTTCCTCCAGCGCCGCAACAGCTGCTATTGTTGTACCTCCAGGTGAGCATACCTTATCCTTTAAAACACCTGGATGCTCTCCTGTTTCAAGCACCATCTTTGCAGAACCAAGTACTGTCTGTGCAACAAGCTTATATGCATCTTCTCTTTTAATGCCATATTTTACCGCACTATCAGCAAGTGCCTCAATAAACATATATACATATGCTGGAGAACTTCCGCTTGCACATACTATGGCATTCATCTGATTTTCTGAAACATATACAACCTTGCCAAAAGAATTAAAGAAGCTGTCTATAACCTCTCTTTCTTCAAATGAGAAATTCTCCTTATCATAAGCAACACCAGTCATGCCTTCTCCAACAAGCGCAGGAGTGTTTGGCATGGCACGGACTACTCTTGCATTTATACCAAGCTGTGACTTGATATTATCTATACTTATACCCGGTGCTATTGATATAACAACACTGTCTTCACGTATAACATTATTAATATTCTTTAATACCACATTGTATACCTGTGGCTTTACTGCAAGAACAACGTACTGTGCATTATTAGCACATTCTGCATTGCTTTCCGCATATCTTACTCCTGTTTCCTGACTTATTCTCTTACACTTTTCTAAATCAGGGCATGTGAATATAATATCAGATGGCGTATATACTGAAAGAAGACCTTTGAGCATTGCGTATCCCATATTACCCATTCCAATAAAACCGAATTTAGCCATAACAACCTCCTTAATAATCTGCCTACATATTAATCAGCCTCTGACTACTTGCTTTCAAGAAGCTTATCAACACTTACAAGCTTAACACATAACACGAAAAGCTCAGCTGCTTCTGACATTTCCTCTGGAGTAGGGAATGAAGGAGCTATTCTTATATTGCTATCACGAGGATCCTTACCATAAGGGAATGTTGCACCTGCGTTAGTAAGCACTACACCAGCCTCTTTACACATGGAAACTATAGCCTTCGCACAGCCAGGAAGAGCATCAAATGATATAAAATAACCGCCTCTTGGTTCTGACCATGTACCTATTCCAAGTCCTGTAAGTTCATCATCAAGTACCTTTAATGTTGCTTCAAACTTAGGTCTTAAGAAATCTGCATGCTTCTTCATATGTGCCTTAAGTCCATCAAGATTCTTAAAATATCTTACATGTCTTAACTGGTTAAGCTTATCATATCCTATTGTCGCGATTGTAAGATATTTCTTAATATCTGCAAGGTTAGCAGCTGATGAAGCAAGTGCTGCCACACCAGAACCTGGGAATGTAACCTTAGATGTAGATGCGAATTCATATACCATATCAGCATTACCTGCTTTTTCACATTCTGATATAATATCAAGTATTTCATCCTGTTTATCATCATAAAGATGGTGAATAACATATGCATTATCCCAGAATATTCTAAAATCCTTAGCAGCTGGCTTTAATGCTGCCATTCTCTTTACTGTTTCATCAGAATAAGTATAACCCTGTGGATTAGAATATTTAGGCACACACCATATACCCTTTATTGATTCATCTTCACTTACAAGCTTTTCAATCATATCCATATCAGGACCATTTTCTGTCATAGGAATATTAATCATCTCTATACCAAAGCTCTCTGTAATAGCAAAGTGTCTGTCATAGCCTGGTACTGGACAGAGCCACTTAACCTTATCAAGCTTGCACCAAGGTGTGCTTCCCATAACTCCATGTGCATATGATCTTGAAACCTGATCATACATAATATTAAGACTTGCGTTTCCATATATAATAACGTGTTCAGATGTTGTTCCCATCATATCAGCCATAAGCTTCTTGGCTTCTGTAAGACCATCAAGAACACCATAATTTCTGCAATCAGTTCCATCCTCAGCCTTAAAATCCGAAGAACTGTTAATAACATCAAGCATGTCCATCGTTACATTAAGCTGACTAGGTGATGGCTTTCCTCTTGACATATTAAGATTCAGCCCCTTAGCCTTAGCTTCTTTATATCTTTCATCAAGCTCAGCCTTTAACTGTAATAATTGTTCTTTACTCATTTCACTATACTGCATATTATTATCCTCCATTAATTTTCAAAGGTCTTTATTACTATACTATGAACTTATAATTTAAGCAAGCTTTTTTACAATAAATGCAATTTTTACGATTAAGTTTATTAATATTTTAGGGATTTTTAAAAATATTATTAACAAAATTAAGTAGTTACTTAATTTTATTAAGTCTAACTTGAGTATATCTTTCATACATTTACATTTTTCCGTCTATGGCGGACAGTTGGTTGATTTAAAAATAGCGTCAAAAATAGGGCACAGCATCTCTGATTTAAATATATAAACATAAAAAAAGAAAGGCTTAAAACCTTAAATGTTTAAGCCTTTCGTATGTTTCTTTAATTCGAGCTTGTCTAAATAGATTATTCTACTTAGCGTAATCCACTACCCTTGATTCTCTTACGATACTAACCTTAATCTGACCTGGATATTCCATCTGATCTTCAATCTGTTTTGAAATATCTCTTGCAAGTAATACCATATCTGAATCATTGATAACTTCAGGAACAACCATTACTCGAACCTCTCTACCTGCCTGAATAGCAAAAGATTTCTCAACTCCCTTATATGAGTTGGTAATATCTTCTAATTGTTTTAATCTGTTTGTGTAAGTTTCTAACGTTTCTCTTCTAGCGCCAGGTCTTGCAGCTGATATTGTATCAGCAGCCTGTACAAGACATGCTATTAAGCTTTCCGGTTCAACGTCACCATGATGAGCTTCTACTGCATTAATAACAAGTGGTGATTCCTTATATCTTCTACAAAGATCAACACCTAACTGAATATGTGAGCCTTCCATTTCATGGTCGACAGCTTTACCTATATCATGTAATAAGCCAGCTCTCTTTGCCATCTTTACATCAAGTCCTAATTCGCCGGCTAATAATCCAGTAATCTGGGCTACTTCAATAGAATGCTTTAATACATTCTGACCATAACTAGTTCTATACCTTAACTTACCAAGTAAACGAACTAATTCTGGATGAATTCCATGGACACCAACCTCAAGGGTTGCAGCTTCACCTTCTTCTTTAATTAATGTTTCGACTTCTTTCTGTGCTTTTTCAACCATTTCCTCAATTCTTGCTGGATGAATACGTCCATCAATTATGAGTTTTTCAAGAGCGATTCTTGCAATCTCTCTTCTAATTGGATCAAAGCCTGATAAAACGACTGCCTCAGGTGTATCATCAATAATAAGTTCTACACCTGTGAGAGTTTCAAGAGTTCTTATGTTACGACCCTCTCTACCTATAATACGACCTTTCATTTCATCGTTAGGAAGCTGTACAACTGATATAGTTGTTTCGGCAACATGATCAGCAGCACAACGCTGTATAGCATTGACAACCAATTCCTTTGCCTTTTTATCTGCTTCCTCTTTCGCCCTGCTTTCTAATGTTTTAACCATTACAGCAGTATCATGTTTAACTTCATCTTCAACAGTTTTTAATAGATATTCTTTTGCTTGTTCGGAGGTCAATCCAGAGATTCTTTCAAGTTCCTGCTGTCTTTTCTTTTCAAGTTCGTCAACTTTCTGCTTTAACTTACCAAGTTCTTCCTCTTTTCTGGTAATACTTAAGTCACGTTTCTCGACTGCATCGATCTTTCTATCAAGAGTTTCTTCTTTAGAAAGGACTCGCTTCTCGTACTTTTGTATTTCAGCACGTCTTTCCTTTGTCTCTTTCTCAAGTTCATTCTTAGTTCTTAAAGATTCCTCTTTAACCTCTAAGAGTGCCTCTTTCTTCTTTGTCTCTGCTGTCTTTAAAGCTTCGTCTATTATCTCTCTGGCTCTCTCATTAGCATTGCCAATTTTTTCATCATTGCTTTTAGCAATGGCTTTGCCTGATATAAACCATGTAATAGGTGCGACTACTGCAAGTGTAACAAGAATTGCGACAACTATCGGAATTAACACAGGAGCACCTCCTTATTAAGTTTTCATTGTACAAAATATACAACATACTAATATTATACTTTAATCATCATAATGTCAAGGTTAGAACCTCTTAACTTTCGCATAATTAGTACTCTTTTTCTTCATTGACCACAATATCAAGTGCTTTATTAATATTATCTGTCATAAAACCCTTCCTATACAATGAGGCCTTTACTTTCTGTCTCTGTTCATAATTATTCAAATCCTTATTGTGGTACTTACTATGAAGCTGTTTTATTATAATATCAAGTTCAGGATTTCCTATATCCGGATTGCACATCTCATCATAACATTCATCAAGCGCACATGATATTATATCTGCATCTACACCTTTTAACATAAGGCTTTGTTCTATAACTCTTCGTGATTTTGATGTCATATGGGATATAGTATAATTAACTGCATATCTTTTATCATCTATATATCCATATGAAGAAACATATTGAACTGCTTTTTCTATACATTCATCCGGATAACCATTAGCTTTAAGTTTTTCAAACAATTTCTTTCTTGTATAATCTCTATCCTTCAGTAAAGACATCGCACGTATCTTTGATCTTTTATTTAATATATCAATAATATCCTCGTAATCTTCTAACGAAATATATGCATCTTTCTTTATATTAAATCTTCTAATCTCAGATATATACAAAACAAACGCAGGCTCGTAATTTATAAATACCCGCCTGCGCTTAGAATCTACTTCCTGAATAGAGGTAACATACTTATCTGTTTCCTCTGTCTTCATTAAACTTCCTCAGTATTTTCCTTTTTAGATGACTTTGTCTTAGACTCTTCTGTAACTGTCTCTTCTTTATTATTATCTGGATTATCACCTATACCATAATGTGCTCTTACCTTCTCATCAACTTCATTTCTTATATCTGGATTGTTGATAAGATACTGTTTTGCATTCTCTCTTCCCTGTCCTATCTTCTCTCCATTATATGAAAACCATGCACCGCTCTTCTGGATAATCCCAACGTTAGAAGCAAGGTCAATAAGATCTCCTTCTGTTGATATTCCTTTACCAAACATAATATCAAACTCAGCTTCCCTGAAAGGAGGTGCCACTTTATTCTTGACAACCTTAACTCTTGTCCTGTTACCAACAACCTCTCCTCCAGACTTTAATGTCTCTATCTTTCTTACATCCATTCTTACTGAAGCATAGAACTTAAGAGCCCTTCCACCTGTTGTTGTTTCAGGATTACCAAACATAACCCCGACTTTTTCTCTTAACTGGTTTATATATATAACAACACAATTGTTCTTACTAACAACCGGTGTAAGCTTTCTTAATGCCTGTGACATAAGTCTTGCCTGAAGTCCGACATGTGAATCTCCCATATCTCCATCTATCTCAGCCTTTGGTACAAGTGCTGCTACTGAATCGACGATAACTATATCAATAGCTCCTGATCTTACCATAGTCTCACATATCTCTAATGCCTGTTCACCACTATCTGGCTGTGATATATAAAGATTATCAATATCTACTCCTATATTTCTTGCATATACAGGATCCAAAGCATGTTCAGCATCAATAAAACCAGCTATACCGCCTCTTTTCTGAACTTCAGCAACCATATGAAGTGCGACAGTAGTCTTACCTGAAGATTCAGGTCCATATATCTCTACTACCCTTCCCTTTGGCACTCCGCCAAGACCTAATGCTATATCAAGACTTAATGAACCTGTAGGTATACATTCAACATTCATGTTCGCTGTTGAATCACCCAGCTTCATAACCGAACCCTTACCAAACTGTTTTTCAATATTAGAAATAGCCGCATCCAGCGCCTTTAACTTATCTTCATTAACCAAATTATATATACCTCCATCATCTTGAACATCTGTTCGCTTATTATGATAATATTATACTCCATGTATTTTGTCAAGCTTTTTCGAACATTTATTCGAATGTTATTAAATATTTATGTAACATATTGGATATTCTCATCGTATCATATACATATAAAAAAGTAAAGATATATTTTCCCATGTTTTAATATATATCTACAGCTTTAATATATGTATAAATCATATCAAGAGCCTCTTTACATGCTTTTTCGCGTATTGTACCTCTGTCACCTTCAAACATATTTTTCCGGACAATAACAGTATTGTTATCCACTGCATATAGTACATCCCGTTCTTTGCAATGCTCATATGCCTCTTCATATTTTTTTATATCAGTTATTCTTGAAGCTTCATCAAACGTATCTGCATAACCAGATGCTCTTTTTGATGCAACACCTATATATACAAGTCCTACAGGCTTTCCATCTTCCATCGAAGGCCCAGCAACTCCTGTAACTGAAACAGCTATGTCAGCATCCGTTATAGAAAGTGCGCCAAGCGCCATTTCACATGCAGTCTGTGGACTTACAGCCTTATATAACTTTAAAGTTTCTTTTTTTACATTAAGCATACTGTTTTTTGCCTCATCGCAATATGTTATATACCCTTGATGGAACACATTAGATGCTCCACTTACATTAACAATTGCTGATGCAATCATACCTGCGGTGCATGATTCCGCTGTTGTAAGAAGCATATTCTTTTCGTTAAGCTTTTTTACTATATTCATAAATATAAAACCTCCATTCTTACTGTGTTGCAGCCATTAAATATGTAACATAATAATATAAGATACTATGATCAGAATATCTAACTCCACATGAAGATAAAAGCCATTTCTGATAACAGAAATGACTTTTACATCCAGACTATTTACATCATTAGTATGACTATTTATTAGAGCCATCTATAAATACCTTATAATTCTTAATTATATAATCAAGAAGCGAAATAATTGTAAGCGCAAGAGCTATATACATGATAACCATATTAACAATATTGCTATATGGATAATCAATATTAAGAATAAGAAGTATAATCATTATCATCTGGAAAGTTGTCTTAAACTTTCCCCAGTAGCTTGCAGCTATAACAACACCATTGTCTGATGCTATAAGTCTGAAACCACTTATAATAAACTCTCTTGCAATAATTATAATTACAACCCATGCAGGAATTCTGTTAAGATCCACGAGTGCAATAAGTGCTGAACATACTAAAAGCTTATCAGCAAGCGGGTCCATAAACTTACCAAAATTGGTTACCAGATTATATTTTCTTGCTATTTTTCCATCTAGTAAGTCAGTAAAACTTGCTAACACGAATATTGCAGCTGCCAAAACATCTCCTGTCATACCAAGTCCTGGTATATAAAGAAATATAAGAAATACCGGAATCATAATTGTTCTAAGTATTGTTAATTTATTAGGTAAATTCAACTTCTCGTCCTCCCTTTACTTTCAGATAATAATTTATTCTTCAACTATTTTTCCTATAAGATCATACTCCGTTGAGCCTGTAATAAGTACATTAACAAAATCACCTGACATCAGTTCCCTGTCACATTCCACAAAAACAAGTCCATCAACATTAGGTGCATCCTTATATGAACGTCCAACATAAGTATTATCCTCAGCAATATATCCTTCTATCATAACCTCAAGTATACTTCCAACCATATCAGCTGACCTGTCAGCTGATATTTCCTGCTGAAGCTGCATTATCTCATCTCTGTATTCTTCTTTCACCGCTTCATCTATCTGATCAGGCATTGATGCTGCAGGAGTATCCTCTTCCCTTGAATACGTAAATACTCCAAGCCTGTCGAATTCACATTCATCAATAAACTCCATCACCTCCTGGTGTTCTTCATAAGTTTCACCTGGAAAGCCTGTAATGAGTGTTGTCCTTAAAGCAATATCCGGAATCTCACGTCTTAACCTTGCTGTTATGTCTATAAGTTCCTTCTTATTAGTTCTTCTGCCCATTCGTTTCAGGACATTATCACTTGCATGCTGTATAGGCATATCAAGATAATGGCATACCTTTGGTTCATTCTTGATAGCTTCTATAAGCTCATCATCAATCTCCTCAGGATAACAGTAAAGAATTCTTATCCATTTTAAGTCTTTTATTTTAGATAACTCATGCAGAAGCATAGGCAGTGATTTCTTTCCATACAGATCAACTCCATAAAGAGTTGTCTCCTGGGCAACAAGAATAAGTTCTCTTACTCCGCCTGCAACAAGCTTTTCTGCCTGACCAACAAGATATTCAACAGGAAAGCTTCTGTAGTTTCCTCTTACCTTTGGTATTATACAATATGTACATCTCTTATCACAGCCCTCAGCTATCTTTAAGTATTCATAATAACCTGGTGTTGTAACTATTCTGTCCTCTTTAACCATCGGCATTCTGTCTGCATCCTCTACAAAATTAGTTATACCCTTTTCCTCAAGAACAGATTTAATCATATCAGCTATCTTATCATATGAAGATGTGCCGACAAATGCATCAACCTCTGGAATTTCTTTTATAATCTCATCCTGATACCTATGTGCAAGGCAGCCTGCTGCTACAAGCACTTTACACTTTGCATCCTTCTTATGCTCTGCCATCTCTAATATCGTATTAATACTTTCCTGCTTGGCATCTCCTATGAAGCAACAGGTATTGACAGCTATTATATCTGCATCCCATTCATCATCTGTAAACTCAAAGCCTTTATTTTTTAATATTCCAAGCATATTCTCTGTATCAACCAGATTCTTATCACAGCCAAGCGAAACAAATAAAATTTTCATATATTTCTCCGTCCTAAAATGTTCATTTATCCAATCACAACCGCTTTGTGACTTTTTGACACGTACATCATAATAACATAAAAAACAAAAAAAATAAATGCCAATAACCTCACAATTACTGGCATTATATTAAAAAACAATTAATTGTTATAAAGTTGTTATAACAAACGCCACTATAGGAAGTGTTACTATACTAACAAGCGTTGTTAAAACAACTGAGGCTGCTGCTACATCATCATCATAGTTAAACTGTACAGCAAAAACAGATGTGATAGCCGCACAAGGACACGCCTCAAGTATGATTACAATATTGGCAACCATTCCATGAATATTTAACAACTCAAAAACCGCAATACATATTGCAGGAATAATTATCATCCTTACAATTATTGAAAAATACACAAGTTTATTTGCAAACATTTTCTTAATATCACTTGCTGCAATAATCATGCCTGTTATAAACATTGATAACGGAGTGTTAACTGCACCTGCTGCACTTATGGCCTGATGAAGCACTGATGGCATTGGAATTCTTAAAACAAATATTATGATTCCGGCAAAAACAGCAAGTGTCGCCGGAGTCGTAAATATCTTTTTTACAACCATCTTCCAGCTGATTGTCCGGCTTACAACTGAATATCCAAGTGTCCATAACAATATATTAAACACTGTAACAAATGCACTTGCATATATAAGCCCTTCACTGCCAAACAAAGCCTGAATCAACGGAAAACCCATATAAGCCGCATTAGAAAACATACATCCGAATCTTACAACCGGAAGATTATCATCTTTAATACGCATCGATAATATAAAAGTAACAGCTATACCTATAGCTATAAGAAGTACACTCAGCCAAAGTGCATACAATATATTCCTGAATATATCAGAATCAAAATCTGTCAGGTATGAATTAATAATCATACATGGTACAACAAAATAAACAAGCAGATCAGAAAATGCCTTCTTGCCTTCTATTTTTACCGCACCTGCCTTCACACATATAAAACCCGCAAATATTAATACAAACAAAACCAAAACCTGCTGTATTGTTATCATTGCTAATTGCATATATATTACCTCCAATGAAATATATTTCAAGCTTCCATTAGAATAGTATAAATATTAAGAATAGTCAAGTCTAAAAACAATATACATATCTGAACACTATTTTCTCCCACCATCTAAGCCTGTTATATATAATATCTGATATCTTATTGTACACATTAAGAACGCATTGCGTATCAGAAGATGCTGCCCTATGTAAAGAAAACTCCGATTGTACTGATACATCTACTGCCCTTTTTATATCTGCCATATCCTCTTTATAATCCTCTGCAAATTCTGCTACAAGCACATCAGCAAAGTCCTCCTCCGTGCCATCATACTCTGTCACATAGCCTGTCGTATGGAGCATACACATCAGTCTTTTATATATAGAAACTGCTTTTTTCTTGTTCTGTCTTTTAAGTATTATATTTCTTCTTAATCTTAACCATAAAGGCGAAGCTGCTACACTAATTACAGCTATGAACAGCAACAGTATTTTAATTATTTACCATACAAGCCTTAAAAATCTCTTTATAGCTGCTTTAACAGCACCCTGCCAAGTTCTTACATATTCTATTTTTTCCTTTGATATATCATTTATACTTGGCATATCAGCTGTCCAGTTATTCTGCTGCATTATCTGGTTAAATATTTCCATATTATATCCAGGATAAGAAACCCTCATAGTTCCATCTGCTGCTGGCGTAACATCAACCGGTACCCATCCATAATTATCTATAAAAATTTCTGTCCACGCATGCTGTGCTGAATCTGTAACTGCTGTACTCCACTGCCCATCAGCATTTTCTTTAAAACAGTCAGCAGACACCTTAAACCCTGTTACATACCTTGCAGGAATTCCGTACATACGGTACATAAGTGTTGCAGCTGTTGCATAATGGACACAATATCCTTTTTTAGACTCAAAAAGAAACTTATCTGCCACATCAGTATTTCCAAGCATAATCCCAGGAGTCCTTGTGTAGCTTGTATTACTCATAAGTGTATATAATATAAATGTTGTTTTTTCTTCAAGTGATGAAAGGGGATTATCCTTAACATACGAAGCCAGCTGTGGCGTAATATCATCTGAATACTGCGTATAGTAAGATTTCATTGCAGTTTTATAATTAGACTGCACATTTATGTAATCATCCATCCTTGATTTCTTCGTTAAATCAGTTATATTATCTGAATCCCATAAAGAAACCATATCCTTTTGTTCATAATACATAACACTATACTCATCATAAGAGTTTTTCTGTGCCAGATACAGGTTACTGCAATATGGCTCCAGCATTATATTATTTTTATCACTTGTATAAGCTATATCAAGCTGAAGTCTCCTGTCTTTATCCTTTGAAACAGCCAGTCCATTACTTTTCATAATATAATTGCCAAGATAATACAGGTTTCCAAACACCTCAGATGTACTATATATTGAACTATATCTGGCATATGTATTTCCCTTTTTCTTATCCAGTTCATTACATATCTGTACATCATCAGCCTTATTCCAGTTATTACCTGTATACTCTCCACCTCTGTAACCTATAAGATATACATCCTCTTCCGGCTTTCTTTGTGTTGTAAGTTTAATCTGTTCTGCCCCAGTCTGATAATTGTTTCCTGTACTTATACTTCCATTCATGCTGATATCAGAGGCTCTGTTACTGGCTATACTTGATACCTTATAAACCACCTCTTCTATTCCGCTTACCGAATTATATACTGGCTCAGATATTGTATTCATAATAACAGCTGATAGAACAAATGATGCAAAAAGCAATGCAGCACACATGACTGTACATTTTCCCATAATGTTTTTTCTGCTGTTTACTGTATGTGATGAATACAGAGTTTTTCTTTTCTTTTTATCCAGATTATTCATCAGATAAAACAAAATCTGGTATACAAGCATAATAAAAATGTTAAAGACTGATATGGATATTTTAAGAAAAGGTGAAGCCAGTAAAAAAGAAACCATAACAAATGACAAAACAAAATGCACCTTAAAAACTATCTCAAAAAGATAAAACACACCAACTAGCAATGGTGTAAACACACACATAAGCTTAGTTATATTCCTGACAGCCGCTCTCCCCTCACTGAAAGCCGTAAATACTGAATACGCCTGTAGCTGCAAATCATCCAGTCCAGTTATTACCGCAATAAATATACCTATAAAAATCATTACGCATAATACAACTGACAATTGTGGTTTATTGTAATACACATAACAGAATATAAAAGATAACAAAAACGCAGACAGATACACAAGTTCCCCCGTATATCCTATAGCATTAAATCCACTTATAAACAGAAGAACAGAAAGAACGCCACAAAAAAGCGCAGCAAAACCAAGATACATGTTTCCTCTGTAGCCACTATCTTCTGTCCGTTTGACCGTTATACTGATATCTGTTTTCATACTGTTCTCCATTCCGCTATAACTTATACTTTTATACTGCCATTAACACTCACCTTAAGACTAGTATCTACCACAACTATGTTTCCTTCTTTATATGCAGATGGAAGCTCTTTATTCATGCCTGTTTTTTTATTATTAACCCTGCATTTTTCGTGATACAGAAAAAGAGCATACAGCACATCTTCGCAATCCTTTCTGTTATTCACACGATGTTTAATAAACGTATCATATTCATAATCATACCACAAAAGATTAATTATACTTTTATCGTTAATAAGCCACATTGTCTCATTGGCAAGCTTGTCATAAAAATCTCCCATTTTCTTATAATCATATAAATCATCTATAAACACCTTTGCAAACACATTGACTTCTATATCTGTCTCCTGCGAGAATTCTTTAACAAGAAGGCTCCCTGTTTTAGCACTTAGATTCCAGTGTATATGCCTGTAGGAATCGCCTGTCTGATATTCTCTTATCTGTCTTATATCATCAACTGAATTTCCACTTCTGTTAACATATAAATCCTGGGAAGCCTCAGTTGCAGATGCAGCATATTCCATATAAATACTGCCATCCTCAATATACGGCAGCACAGCTATATTCATATGACTGTCAGTTACAGCCTTTCTTCTGAACACACCTGTATAATCATAAAAATATACACGCTTAATATATACACATGCCGGTCCTGCATAAGGCATCCTTATTGTAAAATTTATAGAATCTTTTTTCTTATGACAGCTTCCATATATTTTCTTTGTAAGCATATATTTTGTTTTATTTCCATTAAAACCATATGACACTTCAATATCAAGTCTGATTTTACTTACTGGCAGACCATGATTATTATTTATATTAACCCTGACAAGATAATCTCTGCCTTCAACCGCACTTGCATAATCAGAAGCAAAAGCAAATGACACTCTTTTTTTATATATACTTGTAACAAAATGCATAGCAAGCATAAAAGAAGTAAGGCATACTGCATATAACATCAATGCAAATGAATGGACCATTCCTGCAACATACCACGAAATAACAACAAAAAAGATTAATAATACTTTAGACATCATATTCTTTCATCCTCAGTTTACGCTCTTTTCTCCAACAACCGGCCTTTTTACAGACTTTACAATATTATTTATTATGTCTGATTTTGACAACTTTTCCATACGTGCTGACATATCAGGTACTATTCTGTGTGAAATCACATACTCAAACTGTGTACCTACATCAGAAGGAATAACATAATCTCTTCCATTAAGCCATGCCCAAGCCTTTGACATTTTTACGAGTGCAATTGTTGCTCTTGGGCTTGCACCTCTTTCTATATATTCAGATTCCCTGGTTGCTTTAACAAGCTCAACTATGTACTTATATATGCTTTTATTCATATATACCTCATATATCTCTTCCTGCATTTCCTTAACATCTTCTGCTGTTATAACCGGCTCCACCATATCTGTCCGTCCTGTTTTTCCAATTGACATTGCCATATCCATCTCACTTTCAAAATCAGGATATCCTATAGACATCGTTATCATAAACCTGTCCATCTGTGCCTCTGGAAGACTCTGCGTACCTGCATTGCCATATGGATTCTGCGTTGCTATTACTATAAAAGGATCAGGAACATCTCTTGTTATTCCCTCAACTGATACCTTTCTTTCCTCCATGACCTCAAGGAGGGCTGACTGTGTTTTGGGTGATGTTCTGTTTATCTCATCAGCAAGCAGCAGGTTACAGAATACACTGCCTGGCTGATATACGAACTGTCCAAGATCACTTCTGTATACAGAATATCCAGTAAGATCTGATGGCATAACATCAGGTGTGAACTGAACTCTTTTACAGTCCAGCTTCATAGCTTTTGAAAATGCAGTTGCAAGGGTTGTTTTACCGACTCCTGGTATATCCTCAAGAAGTATATGTCCACCAGCAAGAAATGCTGTCATAATCTCCTTGACCTTCCTGTCTTTTCCAAGTATAACTTTATTAACCTGTTCTATAACTTTAGCTGCCTTCCCTACATTATTCACCAATCAAGTTTCCTCCAATATCATAAATATTTATGTCGGGGGCTTTTGACCACGACATCTATACATCTGTATAATATGTTTTTATTCTTCTGTATAATTAATAGCGCATTTAACAGCTCTTCTCCAACCCATAAGAAGGCTGTCTCTTTTAGCAGGTGATATGCTGCTTTCAAATGTAGTATCAAGCTGCCAGTTATCTTTTATCTCATCTTCATTCTTAAAAAAGCCAACTGATAACCCCGCAAGATAAGCAGCTCCAAGTGCTGTTGTTTCTATGCATCTTGGTCTTCTGATAGATGCATCCAGTATATCTGACTGAAATTCCATAAGAAAATCGTTAGCACTTGCACCTCCATCAACCTTTAATTCACTTACAACATGTCCGGTATCACTTTCCATAGCTTTAAGTACATCATATGTCTGGTAAGCTATAGATTCTAATGATGCTCTAATAAAATGTTCCTTGCCTGCTCCCCTTGTAACTCCTACTATTGTGCCTCTCGCATATGGATTCCAGTATGGTGCACCTAATCCTGAGAATGCCGGAACTATATATACACCATTAGTATCCTCAACCATTCTTGCATAATTCTCCGATTGCGAAGAATTCTTAATCATACGCATTTCATCCCTAAGCCACTGTATAACAGCTCCACCTGTAAACACACTGCCTTCAAGTGCATACTTTACGCAGTCGTTGGTACTAGCCGCAATAGTTGTTATAAGTCCGTGTTCTGATATAACCGGTTCCTTTCCAGTATTCATAAGAAGAAAGCAGCCTGTTCCATAAGTATTCTTTACTTCACCAGCATCAAAACAGCACTGTCCAAAAAGTGCTGCCTGCTGGTCACCAGCTGCACCAGCTATAGGTATACTACCTGCTATGACTGAACTGTCTGTATATCCATATATACAGCTCGATGGTTTTACCTCAGGAAGCATTGATTCAGGTATATTAAGCTTATTAATAAGCTCTTTATCCCAGCATAGCTTATGTATATCAAAAAGCATTGTTCTTGATGCATTGGTGTAATCTGTTACATGTATGGCTCCACCTGTAAGCTTCCATATAAGCCATGTGTCAACCGTACCAAAAAGCAGTTTTCCTTCTTCTGCTCTTTTCCTTGCACCTTCTACATTATTCAGAATCCAGGCTATCTTAGTAGCGCTAAAGTACGCATCTGGAACAAGTCCCGTCTTTGCCTTTATGACTTCACCATAACCATCTCTTATAAGTGCTTTTACATCCTTTGCTGTTCTTCTGCACTGCCATACTATAGCATTATATACAGGTTCTCCTGTTTCTTTATCCCATACGATTGTTGTTTCTCTCTGATTAGTTATTCCAATTCCAGCTATATCCTTTGCTTTAGCACCAAGTAATGCCATAGCTTCAGATATAACTGCGTACTGTGAAGACCATATTTCCATAGGATTATGTTCAACCCACCCTGGTCTTGGATATATCTGTTCAAACTCTTTCTGTGCCATACTGCATATGTTTCCAGCCTTATCAAAAAGAATACATCTTGAACTTGTTGTCCCCTGATCTAAAGCCATAATATATTTTGCCATAATATCCTTACACTCTCCTTACAAAATACTAATCTGCCAGATATTTATATATCTGTTTCTTTTTTATTTAATTCCTGTTTTTCTGTGTTTTTATTTTTCGTGCTGCAATTCAGCATTGCTAACAGACAGAAAAATATTGGAAATGTAATAACCTCCAGCATTTCAGCCGTTCCCTGAATTGAATATATCATAACAGCAAAACCTGCACCTGCAAGCATATATCTTGATTTGTGCATATGGCAGACTTCACTTGAACCTTTAAGGTGCCTCTTTATATTGCTGATTGCTGCTACAAGAAGTAAAACATATACTATAAGACCGGCAATACCAAGTGTTATAAGCATATTAATCCATATATTGTGAGCATTGTCTACTCTTCCTCTGTTAAATATGTTGTTGGCAGCAGCAGAATAATCACTTAAAACCCATGCTGTAGAAGCCTCTCCTGCACCGAATATTTTATTTATGAATGGAAGATTTTTAAATCCATCCAGCGAGTTTTTCCATATGTATCCACGTCCTGAGCCCCAGTCATCAGTAATAGCAAGCGGACCTCTCTGTACAGCTGTACATATAATAACCATCAGACATGCAGCTGCTGCAAATACAACACATATGATTACATATATTTTTTTTATTTTATCAATCAGTTTTTTATTGGCGAACAAATCACATTTGTCGTGAAGCATCTGGATAATAAATATAGCTATGAAACAGACAACTGGAAACACTACAAATACATTCTTGTAAACAATAATACTGCCAACACTTTTTATAATCCTCGTATTAAACTGATTAAATATATATATAACCCCAAGTATACGTCCTGCAATAAACAATTCTACAGCGAGCATAAAATACCTTATTAATCTGTTATAATCTGATATTGCAAAATATATAAGAATCACAAATGCAAAAAACATGCCTGCAACTGCCATATCGCTGTCTGATGCCAATGAACCCATCATTCCTAGCAGTGCACAAATACCATAAAAAAGCTTACCTGCTGTACTTTCCTCATATACAAACGAAAACATGGCAAGTGCAAGCATCATATTAACATACATTCCATATATATCTATATTACCAAGCGAAGATATGTACACCGTTTTCATGGCAGCTGGAACATCCTTGTATATGTAGAATGGATCCATGCCCGCGTAATTAAGCACTGCCCACACATTAACCAATATTGTAGAACATAATACGTATGTAATATCTCTTTTTTCAAATCTGTAACATGTTGAAACAACATAATACATACAAACACATGCACCATAAAAAACAAGTCCCGTATATCTTCCTCCGTGTCCTAGAAATGCAACACTTTTATATGGAGAAAACAAATATGACATAATACATACAAAAAGAAATAAAAATATTAATTTTTTCCATAAATCCATATTTTTTATCTTATCTTTTATATCATACACTTTACTTATGCTCTGACTTTCAGCACTATACGCACCTTCCTGAATATTAATAAAATCAACATTGTCATCATCATATTTTTTCTTATCGCTAACTCTTTTTAATATAAAACTTGCCAGTGAATTAATACATAGAACCAAAAAACCTACATATGAAACAATAATAAAGAAGAAAAACCTTGTTAACGTAACATCATTTAACTTGTTATGCATAACAAACGGATATATTATCAACAACATATACACTACTGTTTTTCCCAGAACATAATTAATTTTATCAGTTATTTCCATACTTCCTCCATCCATCTCCTTATTCTTATGTATATATTATACAAAAAACCAGTGCTATAGACAATATAACACTGGTTTTATTATTAAATATTGTGATATTTGAATTTTTAGTTTGCTCTCTTCTTACCGAATACAACAACTAATCCCATAGCTGAAACTGCTGCTAAAGATAATAATACATATAACATTACATTTGCATGATCACCTGTTTTTATAGGTGTTCCAGCAAGTTCTCCTGTTGCAGGGTTAACAGCCTTTACTTCATCTGCTGTATGGCCTGAAAGGAAGTATGTTGAGCAGTGATTTATATCAAAATCAACATATCCATCAACAACCTTTAACCCCTCGTTATCTCCAACTACCTCAACTCTATTAAGTTCTTCGTTATAGTAATAGAGATATACTACATCCCCATTCTGGAACCACTTGCCAACATAAGTATGTAATGTAGCTGTTCCAGGAAGTTCTCCATGATATGCAAAGTTAAGATATACTAATTCATCTACACCTGTTAATGCTACTATATCATCATTCTTAGTATCAGAAACATTTAATGTAAGATCAACGTTCTTATCTGTGTTATTAAGTGTTGCTGCCTTAAATGTCCATGAATATAAAAGATAATCCTGTGAATTAACAACTCCAACTGTGATATCTTTGTTGTTAGCCTTTACTGCTGAGAATAAATCAGCTGAAAGTGTAGGTGCTGCATCACTTACAACATCAACCTTAGTCTCTGTTGATGAAGTAACTTCTTTATTAAGAACATCATTAACAGCATCAGACTTTACTATTTCGTCCTTTGCAACTGTCGATGGAAGTGAATGATCTCCCTGTGGAAGGTTTCCAATTACATCTGAGCCTGTTGAATCTGGTGTACCTGAATTATTACCACCTGTAGTATCAGAATTTGTTGAATCTGATGGTGTTGTTACATTTTCTGTATTACCCTTATCAGTATCATCCTTGCCCGGCTTTCCTGGTTTTACATCTGAACCTGTTGAATCTGATGGTGTTGTTACGTCTGAACTTGTTGAGTCTGATGGTGTTGTTACATTTTCTGTATTACCCTTATCAGTATCATCCTTACCTGGCTTTTCTGGTTTTACATCTGAACCTGTTGAATCTGATGGTGTTGTTACATCTGAACTTGTTGAGTCTGATCCTGTTAAATCAGATGGTGTTGTTACATCAGTTTGTGTAGAATCACTTGCAGTTACATAATTGTTCACATAATTAGAAAATGTTGCTGCTGCAACTCCTGATACCTGAACAGCTAGTAATGAAGCAACTGTAACAGTTAATGCAAGCTAA
>ERZ791628.288-NODE-288-length-22296-cov-34.4349_pt1 | contig 22296 bp, 27 predicted proteins | sample MGYA00510265_ERZ791628 | MGnify/ENA primary metagenome ERZ791628 (study PRJEB30046, sample SAMN00715184) | human gut metagenome | study: EMG produced TPA metagenomics assembly of the A metagenome-wide association study of gut microbiota in type 2... | reverse complement strand
GACCGCATTGACCACCATTGTTAACAGTACCACCACGAAGGCAGAGACGGAAACCGCTTGTTGCGCCGGACGTATTCCAATAATATGCACACCAGTATGTGGTCTGACTACCGCCGATGGCGGTAGGGAAATTCTCCAGATTATCCATAGACAGTCTGGTTGCCCAGCCTTCGCCTTTTTTGATGGATGTGCTGTAGGCATTCATTCCTGTGGCGTTACCGATTGTCCATGCCCCATAGATGGAAGGCGCTACAAGATGGGTGACTGTCGTATCTTCGTTGACCCTTACGAACTCATCATCCATATGATACCAGAGATGACCGTAAGAGTTTTTAAGACCGAAGAATGAGTTGACCTTTGCTGCATACCAGGTTGTTCCGTCGTCATTGAGAATATTTACGGTTGTTTCTCCACAGCTATCGCCTAATTCAATACCTGCATCCATAGGGATAAATGGACGGACACCATTGTATGTTGACCACGAATTATAGTCTTTCTTGGTTACGCCAGGACCTAGTCCGCCTTGATAGAGTCCATTGGCATCTTTTGTTGTATTGACGGCAGCCTGAACCTGGTGGGTACCGAAGATAACACCGAAGAGTGCAGCCGTTACGGCAAAGTGACGCATGGAAGAGCAGAGCCAGCCTGTGCCGTTTTTACGGGCTGCAGCACGCCAATACTCAGTATTCTGATTGCTGGCAGGTTTACCTAGTAAGGAACGGTTTGTCTCATCGAGCTTCGCATCATTGTTGCCCCCGCGGTAGTCTGCTCCCGTGTTGAGATAGCTGACCAGCCGACCTGTGCTGCGCTCTAAGGTAGCATGTCCAGAGGCAGAACGTGATCCGATAGGGATTGTGTAGTTATATTCTCCTTTGATAGGAGTAAGTCCAACCATCATATAGAACAAGCGGCCTACGGTCTTGAATACCATATAGAACTTGCGGTTCCATCCCCACTGGTAATGTCCCTCTGATCCGTCTAACTTTGCAGCCTCTCCTGTGGCATATTTGTGATGATCTTTGGAGTCGAGTTTTCGGCGGCTATGGTCATTCTTGACCAGGTAGCAACCGAGACCAAGCTGAATTGGCAGCTCTCTCAAGAGCTCAAGCGATCCCACATAGGTTGCTGCCTGAGGGGTTGCGTTGTCTAGATTCCAGACACGCCCGCACCAAAGATTCTGTCCCATATCTACAGCGTCTTTGAGCGACATCTGCTGCGCAGTACCCGTTTTTTTGTCATAGACCTCTATCTGCTTGTCTGTTGCGGTCATATCTGCTGCAGGGAGGTCTGATACCTGCTTAGCCCCATCGAACGCAGCGATGATAGCCTTGACCTTTGTCTCTTCTTCTGATGTTAAAGCCATAAAATAATGTATTTATTCGATTAAACAATACGTAATGAAGCTCCCACCTTGCGCAATTTCCCTGATGCAGACAGGCGGAGGCGTGGCTGGCGAACTGTAATGCTCACCTCCTTCCAAAGAGGTGTATTGGCGGTAGGGATAACCCAGAACTTAGTAGTTCCCTCGCCTTTGACGGTGAGGTTACCGCTCGGATCAACCAGCAACGAGTCACCATCTACATGCTGGAAGAGCACGCTCTGAGGGAGGTAGCTCGGAATGAGATTGGCATCGATGCGCTGCGCCACTTTATTGCGTAGGCTGATTTCCGGGAGATAGTCTAGAAACATGCGCGACGGCGCAATGAAACCTGTGGCTATTTGCCCGGCCAATCCATCCATTTCTGCAATCTTGGCATCGGCTCGTTTGGCGGCAGCATCTGCCTCTGTAGCCTTTGTCTCTGCTAGAACTGCTTGTGCTTCTGCAGCTGCAGCCTGCTCTTGTGCAGTATTGGCTGCACTCTGAGCGAGATTTGCTGCCTTGTTGGCATCGTCGGATGCACTCTGTGCCTTGATGGTTGGTGTCTTATCGAGCCATCTGCGCCATTTGGCATTTGAATCTGAAGGAGTTGTTGTGTTACCATCCTCCAATGACGCATAGACTCCTGTAGATGTATGAACTATATCCCCCTCATCGTAGCCCCTAACAGTCTGTCCACCATCTTCATATGAGTAGTCTGACTTCCAGGTGCCTTGATCGGTGAAGGCGACATTGCCAACAACTATGATATTTGTATTATCTGCCATATATTTATTAAACTTTAATGACTAACTTGTTTCTACGCTTGACAACATGTTCTGCGACATGGCTTCCGTAATCAATCATAAGTAACTTGTTACGATGCTGGCGGAATGACGGATACATAGCGCCGCCTCGAGCAATGACACCCGTATCGACATATTCATGCTTTGAGAGGTCCCATTGCCACCAGTTGCCATTGCTTCCCATTTTGGGCGGATGATCGTTCATTTCCTTAGCGAGGTCTGTCTGCAAAATAGAATTGATGATGGCAGTATTGGTATCAGACTGACGCTTGTTTTCAGCAGATACTCTGCTGTTTTCAGCCAGTACCCTTCCGCTTTCTGCGGCTAGACGTTTATTCTCAGCTTCCGCTCTTGTAGTTTCTTGCTTCTGTCGTGCTGATTCCTGACTCTGCCGAGTCGTCTCGTTGACGCCTCGTGTAGTTTCTGCTGATTGTCTGTTCTTCTCCTTGCTTACTCTTGAGGCTTCCTGATTCTGCCGTGAAGTTTCATTAGAACTACGTAAGGTTTCAGACTTTTGTCTAGCGGCTTCCTGTGCCTGCCTAGTTTGCTCTGCTGTCTGTCTGCCACTTTCATTTTTCTCGATTGCAGTCTTGCTAGCCAAAGTATCCGAAGTAGCCTTCTTGGCTGCTTCGGTTGCAGTCTTACTCTCAGCCACGGCATTATCTACCTCCTGCTTCTTAGTCTCCAGCCCCTCACTAGCCTTGTCTGCATTTGCTGCAGCCGTGTTGGCCTTTTCTGTTGCAGTATTTGCAGCTTCAGTCACCTTTTTGGCTTTCTCCAGCTCTGCGTCAATATCACGGGTGAACACCTTCATCGGAACTATGACCTGCTTTCGAGTGCCTGCCTGGTCATCATAGAGGGCTGGTACGGTGAATACGTGCTCGAGGGAGTTCACCTGCTCACACTCGAAGACATTCTTCGAACGTCTGGCTAGGTAATCGTTGAAGCGCGGCATCAAGGCAGCACAGATTGTTGACCAGTCTGAGTTCTTGAAAGCCTCTTCAAGATTGCTGTTAATACTTGCATCACTCATAGGCACCTCCTTATTCTGCGCTTTCTATGCTCTCAATCCATTCAGGAATTGAGGTAAGGATCTTCGCACTCGTCTCCTTATCAACCATATCCCTTTTGATAGAGATCGCAAGATTGCCGTTCTCTACATTAATATTACCAAGATACTCACCATTCTCACTGCTGATGATATATCCTCTTATTATAGTTTTATCTCCAGCGACATTACGCTCGAAACTCACTTTCACACTCTCGTTGAGCTCAATCGGCTCAAATTCGGTTGTCACCGTCTGCTTTGCTGTTTTCATATTATAAATATTATATAAGTTGTTAAAATCAAGACCAGTTCAAATCATATTCACCACTCCAGAAGACTCCTGCACCAAGGCTGGTTGGCTTCGGATTCAGGAATTTCGGATTTACGTAAGCGCACGACAGGCTTTCGCCACCTTTCAACTCATGCCAACCACCGATGTCTGCAAAATGAATTGTCTGTTTATCATTACCATTAATGACTCGCCATTCCTTGCCGTTACCCATTCCCTCGAATACGTAATAGAAATCAGAACTGCAATTAATGACAACTATATCAATCGCCATACCTGAAGCGTCTCCATAACTAGCAAAACCATACAGAGGTATTTTATAGTATCTTCTTCCTGACACCATACCACTTTCGAGTGCAATATAGACCCCAGTATCCTCTGTATTGTCAGCATCCTTGGTGTATATTCTCATGTGTGTGCCGAAAACCAATGCCATTGTCTTTTGCCGATGTCCGAACATACCTCTGCACCATATATCTGCCGCATAAAAGCGATAACCACGTTTCTTTGCACTATCATAACCTTGATGATATATGTCTCCCGAGAACCACATTCTGCCATCCGAGCCAAACTGTATATTACCAACTACATTTCCGTTGCTGTCAACACAATTAAGTGTTTTAAAGCTTCCATTTACTCCTGTAACCGTACCGCTGAATGTTCCATTCTGACACCAAATGCTACCAGTTGAGTCAAGCTTGAAGTTCGGAGTTGTGATGGTAATCTGACCGCCCGAGAAGTTCATGCAATGACCGGAAAGATTTATCTTGTCGGCTTGGATTGTTGCATTGGATACAATATTCCCAACTTCGTCTCTATTAATGAATGTTTTTATCTCAGACTGAACCACCGCCCCGGTTACACTCCTGTAATAGGAGAAGATTGAAGCATAGTTTGATTCCGTCACAAGTCCTGATTTGCTGATGTTGGTAATATTACCACTTGAATCAAAAGAAACCTTACCTGCTAATGCTGAAATACTTTTATTCGTTGCTTGGATTTCTGTAGCGGCATACGATTTCGCAGCAGCTGCCGCATCATTTGCAGCTTTTGCATTATTCACTGCTGTATTTGCGGTACTCTGTGCATTACTAGCTGCTTGAGCGGCATTGCTTGCCGTTCTCTGCGCAGTATCTCCTGCATTCTTAGCATTGGCAATCGCCTTCTCAACAGCGGAACCTCCGCTGCTCAGCACTATGTTGTCAGCTGATATCTTGGCATTGGAAATCATGTTTCCAGCTGCATCCTTCGTAATGAAAGAACTGATTTCACTTTTTACGACACCGCCTTTGTTGGTGAATGCTGTTGCGAAGAGCCCAGCAAATTCTGTTGTCAATACTGCACCGGCAGATGATTTCAGCTTACCTTTCGCATCGAATCCTCCGGCAGCTACACTCCATCCATAGCTATTTTGCTTAACGGTCGTAATGGTAGAGGAGTAATCACTTCTTATACCGCTGCCAACACCATCTGCATAACTTTTAGCAGATGCAAGATTACTGCTGATACTCTTATTGAGCGTATCTACGTTTGCCTGCAGCTGCTCTTGTGTAGCAGCCTTGCCCACTGTCAGGGTGATGGATTCAATATCCTGCTGAATCTGTGTAATACTGGACGTATTCGCATTCACCATTTCCACAGTACTGGTAATTCTGCCAGATAGCTGCTCGATGCTAGATGATACTGTAGTGTTGTTGGCGTAGTCTTGACTACCTACCCACAGCCTGATACCCTCCGCAGTCTGACTGATGGATGAAGAATACTCGCTTGTAACGGTATCGTACTGATCTTTCAGCTTCTTGTCAACCGATGATGTGATGCTGCTCGATGTCTGTAAAATCAGCGATGAGGTATCTTCGCGATTCTTCTTATCCGTCTTATCTACATACTGCCTGATTTCGCCCTTTTCTGCATCAAGTTCAAATCCCAGCTTAGTAGTCTTGCCATTCACCTTATTGATATTCTCACCCAGCAGCTTGATATTCTCTGCGGTCTGCACAATCTGAGTGCTCACAGTCTTGCTGAACTCGCTGAGAGGCTCATCGGTGATGGTAACTAGGGCGATGTTGCAATCGCCAGAATATCTGATGATGAAATCGCCAGTACCGTTCCATTTACCTTCCATCCTTACCGTCTGCCATTCGCCCGAATAGGCGATGTCTTCAGTCTTGACTTCCAGCTCGTTCAACTTGTCTTCCACAGCCTTGCAGCCCTCGAAGCCATAGGTAAGCTGACCGGCGGTCTTGGCATAGAGGCGTACATTTACGTAGAGTTTATCCTGTACATCTATCGTTGATGCCTCCGTCTGAGACAATCCTGCATCATTCTTCTCACCACTGCCCCTCACATATTCTTTGTGAGTACCAGGCTGTTTAATGATGGCATTCTTCTGTCTGAGACCGCAGTTCTGTATGCGAAGCATCTGTCTGCCGTCGTTCTGCTCCAGCGTAACCTTCTTGTTACCGCTGGTTGTAAGCGTAGAGTTTACCAAAAATGGCATACCATTGGCATCTACCCACAACATAGTCTCCTCGTCTGCATCAATCTCCCAGCCATTAATGATGGTGTTATCTGCATCTGTCACCTGCTCCAGGAATTGCCCATTCTCAAGATAGTTTTTGCCATTGGTCAGCTCATAGCTGGTCTTGGCAAATCGACTTGAAAACATATTCTCAAGAACCTGGAACTTGGTATCCACGCTCTCGCCAGTCCTGCGCAGAATCAGGTCGCCTACTGCATAGAGGTTATTCAGATACTCGCCGAATCCCTGCAGTCTGCCGAACCATGGATGCACGATGCCTTCCAGGTTACCTAGTCTGCCCTTCAACGCTCCTTCTGGGTCTGTCTTCAAGCCATAGACTACATCCATGTGAGGCGAAGCTGTACCTACAGTTATAATCTGCATGATACCCTTGCGGTCTGGGTCGCTGAGGTTATCCACTCGAACGAATGTGTCCTTCTTCCTGATGAGAGCTTCAGGAGTTGCTCCCGCTATCGAAGAGGTGAAGTTGGCGAATTTCACCCAGTCCAAACGCTTGTCACCATCTTCGAGGCTTCCGCATCCGGCATCCGTAACGAGCAGCTCGTAGTTCTTGGTAACGTAATAGTCGTTACTGCTATTTGGCATGCCATTGAACTGCTGTACCATGATGATGTCATCCTTACGAAAAGGATTGTAGAGCTTGCCATCCTGGGTATCAAGATACACCTTGCCCGATTCCTGGTCGTAGTGGTCAACCTCCATCATGCCGGTGAAGATACGGTTGTCGTTCTCGCCCAAGAGCTGGGAGATAATCATCTCATAGACACGGAGCGAGCCACGCACAATCACGTTGTCAAACTCTCCCGTCCACTTATTCTCCTGTACTCCAGCCGCATTGAGGATAGGTTTATTATAGATACCCCAACCCTTACCCGTCAAGAAATCAGAAATAAACTGTTTACTGAAGAGATTGCCATCGAAGGTGGAATCACCTTTAACGTGAAGCTGCTTCACTGTAGCGAGTCCCCACGCCAACAGTTCATCTATACAGAGTTTATATTTACCCGTCTCATCCTTTCTGACAATAATGAACCCTTTTTCCTCGTCAGTATTCGCATTTTCCGATGCTATGGAATGGGCGATGATGTTACCATCAGCATCAAACCTGAAATTATTCTCCAATGCCAGTGAGTGGGCGTGGATATTTCCCGAACGGTCGAAGGAGAAGTCCTTGCCAATCTTGATGCCTTTCAGGAAGGTGATGAGTCCACGTGCCGTGTCGTCATGGATAGCAGAGAGCTTGTCTTCGTCTGCATTGGCAGCATAATCCAGCAAGGACAGAAAAGCATTACCGATACGTGTAGCCGTATTGGCATGCTTGATTCTCTCGTCGCGTATCGCTTCGAAAGCTTCTCTGAGGTTGTTGATATCGAATTTTTCTGCCATTGTTTTTATTTTTGAGCAAAAATACAAAGATATTTCCCAATATAAAAATACATCATATCTTGCCGAACATCTGCTTGAAGAGGTCTGCCATCAGGCCCTGGTATTCCTCGCCATAGAAATAGCCCTCCATATCGTTCAGCTTCATGATGGATGCATAATACTTCCGGTTGAACCATGGACGCCTCTGTCTCGGTTCGCCCAGATGATGCTGCGCACGGTATTTCGAATCCAGGAACGGGAGATCTCCAGGATTGCCATGGTAATAACCGTTGCCCGTTCCCGCTTCCTGATACAGACCGTAGAGCAGGAACTTGTGGGCGATGACTCTTGATGATCCGCCAAACGAAGTAGCCTGCACGCTGTTGAAGAGAGCACCCGTATGGCGGATGCGGTAGTGCATGATTTTCTCCTTCCAGATCTTCACCATCTCCTCTGCCCATCCACGCTCGTAGGCATGGATGTCTTCCTGAGATACGGGAGTCTTGATGTTATTCGTTCCATTCTTCATTGTCATATACCAGATCTAATGGCTCGCTCACGTCGATGTGGAATTCCACGCCAGTAAGTCCGTTGATGAAATATGCACCTATCTCCCGGTTGTCCACCTGGTCGCTCAGCAGATAGGTAAAGTCGCTTTCCCACTTCATCTTGTCGATGATGATACGGCTCAGAAACTGCCGGAAGATCTTTCTGCAGGTATTGAGCTTTTCCTGGCGGTCGTTCATGTCGTTGAACTTGTATCGCATCAGGATCCACACCGTATAGGTGACAACCTTGCGGAAACTGCCGTCGCCGTTGATGGCCACGTTGCCGTCGTTGGTGTCATCTATGACGATGAAGTTCCTGCCCTTCGACATATTGGCCAGCATTCCCTCGAAAGCCTGTGGTGTAGAGCAGGTGGTAGGAATGAAAGCCAGCTCGCAGCATAGCTTATTGCGCTTTGCCAGATCTCTGAAGTAAGAGAAGGCATCGAAGCCTACCTGTACCGATGGGGTATTGATTTCTGTCTTAATCATGATTTTTTCAGTCTTTTGTTCAGTTCTTCTGCTTCGCGTGCCTTGGCATCCAGCTCGGTGAGTGCCCGCCACACATTGGCTTTCCTGATAGTCTCCTCCTTGGTGATATCCCCGCCCGTGAGTGCCCGGAACTGTGCATTCATCGATGCCTCCATGTCATTTTCTCCTTCGCCTCCTTCAGCTGCAGGCTTGAAGAGATGGGGAAACTTTGTGGAAAAGTTGTGCTTTATCCACATAAACCAGAGGAACACACCCATCAGCTCATAGGTAGAGCACTTGATGTGCGCTGCCTGGTTGCCCTCATTGTCCAGATAGAGATATCGTGCCAGTTCCTTCAGCGGCTCATCGCTCGTCTTGTCCGACTGCAGATACTGCTGGAAGTAGTTGTCCGCACAGATGTAATACTCGAACGGATAGTCGTAGAGCTCCAGGTCTGCTGCCTTGTAGAGTCCGATGGAATCGAGCCTGTTTTCAGCCCCGGTATCTTCAAACACGAAGTCGAATGCCTCGCAGAAGCTCTGCACCTGCCACAGCTCCAGGAAGAATCTCACCTTTCCGCCCTTCTCCGTCTTGGTTTCGCAGAGCCAGCCGTCCTTCTTCTCGTTGAGCACCCTGATGCCGGCTAACCGGGCGAAAAGGTAGGTTCTTACGTGCCACTCCTCCCATCCCTGGGTGAGCAGGATGAGCACATAGCGCAGCTGGTCCTGTGTCAGTTCACTCCAGGAGTGGGGAACGTGAAGGTTCAGTGTTCCGTCATCCTGCAAAGAAGAAGGTCGGGTCGTCAGCTTTGTTCTCATACGCTTGCATGTGATTGGCCTTGTAGGCCGGTGAATCCTTGTATTTTGGGAATTTATCGAGGTTCTCTTCTATGAAGTTGGCTGCTGCAGCATAGGCAAGATCCTTGTATCGAGGGTCGGCAGGAGTCTCTTTTGTAGAAATGTGAGCACCGATGAAATGGCACATTTTCACGATGGCGTGCCGATGGAATGGCTCATATTGTGCCTTGCGCTCTTCCTCAAGCAGCTGCTCGATGAGCGAGTCGGAGAACTGCTTGCGCAGCACCAGTTCTGCCATTCCTATTTCGTTCCGGTGTGCTGCCAGGTCGTCGAAGGTGACGAAACCCCGTACACTCGAGTAAGCCCTCAGCGTCAATGGCGACCAGAAGAAAGAGGCGATGTTGTTGCACGCCTGCACCGTCTCGCTCCAGCCTTCCACCGTGCGCAGGCGGTTCAGCACGCCATGCAGCTGCAGGTCCTGCTTGTAGGTCAGCTCCCTGAGCAGGGCATCCACCCTGGCTTGGGATGCTGGCGATATGTTTTCGTTGGAAACGATACCGAAACCGTTGTCGGTCATTACGAGGTCGTTGGAACGGAGACGCAGGATAAAGGTCTTCAGAATGACATAGGAACGCACATTCCCCAATATCGGACTGTCCTCCATACAGGCTGCATCTTCGAAGTCTGAACCGATAACCGTAGCCACCAGGTCGAAATATACGTTCTCCAGCGCAGGCTGCATCTTCGTGAAGACATCTTCAGAAGCAGCTCCCACGAATGGAAGGAGCTGCTCAAACTGTTCTGCGGTAATATTAATCATCTGTCTTTGAATTTGGATTGTTAGACACTTTCTTGGCATCCTTGTTCTCATCAAGGGTGGTGAGCATGATGAGCGGCACATCCGGATAAACCTTCTCCTCCCAGTGGTTGAAGTAGATGATCACCCAGTGAACCGTCTCCATCAGGTCGTGGAATGCCTTCTCTATGCTCTGCTTCAGCGTGAAGAGCTCGCGCTTGTCGGAACCCGAATTGTTGCTCTGGCTCTTGCCGGGAGTGGCGCCCACCAGGTTAGGGTGGATATTGTCGGCATAGCACTGCATGTTGTTGCTCTCGGCGATATCATCACTGTAGTCGCCTCCGTCCTTCGAGGTATCGATGCGGGTGATGCGCACCATCTTCACCTCCTTGCCGTCGGGCGTGGTATAGTAGCCCGCTATCCAGAGCTTGCCGCTGTTCTCTATTCCCGAGATGAAGTCGCGTATCTTCTCCTTTTCGGCAAGCTTGCGCTTCTTCTGTTCCTCCGTACTCGTGATGTGCTCCTCCTTGAAGATGCCGCGCCAGTAGTCGTTGTGTATCTCTACCAGGTAGGGGATGGTGGCGTGGTTCTTCAGCTTCGCCATCTTGCCGATGGCGATGAGACGGGAGATGTCATACCATTTGTCCCTGAAGATGGCGGAGTAGTAGGGCACGGGATAGTACTGGCAGCCCGGGGTAGGGAAGCGGGTAACGATGGCGAAGACCCTGTCCTTGCATCCCGGTTGCCCCGACTGTCTTGCCTTCACCTTGCCGTTCTGGCCGTCCAGCCCCATGCGCTTCTGCAGGTCGCCCAGCGGATCCAGCTCGTCGAGCTGCGGCAGCACCTCTATGTTGGCTGGCACAGTGGCATTTCTCCAGTTGGCATAGAGCACATATTCCGAGCGTCCGTTCACGCTCTTGGTAAACCGGCAGTAGCACGCCTCCTTGTGTCTTACCGCCACAATCTTGTCGCCCTTCTTGTTGAGCACGATGGCAGATACGCAGAAGAAGAAATACTTCATGTCGGTAATCTGTTCCAGGAAGAAGCGGCTCATCGAGTTGTGCATCCTGAAGAGGTTCACTTCCCGGTCCTTGCTCGGAAGCTTGGTCTCGATGTCGTTATACTGGAAGCCCATTCCATAGCAGGTGAGCACGTTGAAGAGTTTGTTCTGAGCCATCACGCTGCTCCTGCCAATGTTGCTGATCAGCTCGTAGGGCAGCTGGTTCTCGTAGCCGAAGGGTACATAGGTATATTCCTTTCCCCCGACTTCCACGCTGACGAGAGGCGTGGTACCATCATCATCGAAGACTGTGGACGACTCCGTGAAACCGCTCGTGGGCGATGATGTCTGATAATCCATCACCTCGCCCATGGTGGCATAGGTGATGTCTATGTTGTTGCTGTTGTTGTTGCTTGCCATAATTATTATAAGTATATTGGATGGTCATTGTATCTGAAGATGAAGATATCCCTCACCTTGCGTATCTGGTGATTCACCGGATTGTAGAGGTTGTGGGTTCCCTGCTGCCAGGAACTGCTCTTCACCAGCCAGCCCCGGTACTGGATGATGGAACCGTCGGCTGCCTTCCAGCAGTCCAGGTCCACGGGCGTGCGGTCTATGCGGGAAATATCCAGCGCACGCCTCAGTTCATTGATGTGAATGGCTCTGGGTGTCTTTTCTTTCATATCTGCGACAAAATTATAAGGGTGAAACTTCTAGTTGAACGTATCATCGAATGAGTCATCAAAGATTCTGCCTCCCGTGTTCTCTACATCCCTGAAGATTACGTTCTGCACTCTCTGGGCATACTGATACGTAAAGGTGAACTCTGCCATGTCGTCTTCCTCGTTGGTCCGTTCGCTCTTCGAGTCGGTGAAGGTGATTTCCTTATCCTTGGTATAATCCCTGAAAAGATAGATCTCATCGCTTCTGAGCAGGTCTTCGGCAAAGTGTGCCATGGATGGCGGGATGATGCCGGTGTCGCCCTCGAAGGAGCGAGTCTCCTTCACGGCATAGTTGATTTTCCTGCCCGAGATGACAGCCTGCTTGCGCTCGAAGGTAGGTGCAATCTTCTTTCTGCCCAGACAGTAGAATATCTCCTGGCATCCGAACGAGTTTGTAAAGAGCAGCACGGGGTCGGCCACGGCCTGGGTATGGTCTATCTGATACTCCTGCACTCGCCTGCCCACGGTCACGGTATAGGCGAAGAGGCTGCCCTTGGCTTCATCGTAGTATCTGTCGGGTGAAACATCAAAGGTGGTGATGCCGTTCACGGTATGGGTAGGGGTGGCTGATGCATCGATGGTTGCCGTGCTTATGCTGCCCGACTCCCTGTTGTAGTAGCTGGCAACCACCTCCGGCGTGGTACTCTCTTCGCCTGCTGCATGCAGGTATTCCCGATGGCCCAGCTGTGTAAGCTTGATGCCGTCGAGCAGGGTGAGGAAGAAGGTATCCAGGAATGCCTGGCAGCTCATGTTCACGTCAACGGTGGCATAATATACGCTGAACTCCTTGCTCCAGGTATCTACATTCTTGTCTCCCGTATGTTCCGTGATGCTGATCTTGCAGGTGGCAGCCACGGTTCTTCTGGCTGCATCGGCTATGAGGGTACCGAGGTCGTAGATGGTGATGTTGCCCGATACAGGGTAATAGGTCTCGCTGAGCAGTTCTTCACCGTCGCACGAGATGGCGACGGTGGCATTCTCGCCGCCTATCTTGAACGGGAAGGTGTCGAGGGCGCTGGTAAATACCGGCGAGCTGGGTTGATGGATAACTGTAATCATATCTTTGTTTCATTAAACTCGTGCAAAGATAGGATATGTAGGGTGAATATAAAAATACCCAGCCACCTCACGGTGACCGGGTACTGCTTATCTTATGAAGCATAGGCTACGCTTAGCCTTACCAGTGTTTATTTAAAATGAAAAGCAAAAGCTTGATTTTTTCTAGAAGGGATGGTCGTACTGCAGATGCCAGGCGAGCGTTCCGCCTTCTATCTTAACCATCTTGAAACCTCGCTCCACCATATAATCGGTAATGATGGAGATTGGAGCGATTACCATATCCTTGAGGTCGTTCTGTATCTCCTTAGAGGTCTTGAAATCTACCTCATTGTTGTCATCTGGATCATACGGCTGGCAGCCTGACAGATACGTGTCCAGAGCCATACGGGTATAGTTCACCTTGGTTTCCTTTTCCTCTACGGATGGTTCCGGGGAATTGCCGTTTGGCGAGAATCCCACGATACGTTTGCGTTCTTTCATTATGCCACACCTCCTTTCGCCTTCAGTGCCTGGTTGATGGTCTTGAAGAGGTTCTCCATGCGCTTGAATGCATTGAGCATCAGGAGAACCTGTCCGGCACCGCCGAAATCATCCACGGCATTGGTTATTACCTCGTTTGAGATAAACTTGTCTTGAGCAAACTCAAGAGTCTCGATGAAGTTGTCCAGCTGGCCAACGTTCATCATATCTACTAGCGCATTCCAGACGTCTGCTGTCATGTGCAGGTTGGTTGAATTATTTTCGTTCATGCCTAATCGTTGTTTATGGTTTTCCACTTGGTCAGAGTCATATTGAGGGGCTTAGCCTCCTTAGCTCCAAATCGAAGAGCAAAGTAGCGATGATCATGCCATCGGATAATAGTCTGCTTGTGTGGAGCATCCTCGATGAATGCAACAGAACCAATAGTTTTGTTGGCTCTCTGAAATTTGAGTTCCACCTTATGGGCGTTCATTTTTTTGCCAATATTCATGAAGTACTTGCACTTGCTGATGTCCTTGGCTGTCAGCTTTGCTGTGCGTCTTCTGCGGTTTCTACTTTTCTTCATCGCTCATTCCTCCTTTTTTGTCTCTTGTCCCAACCTGGGTGAAGGAGTCCTTTGGCTTCTTCCGGAAGTACCCCCCCCCCCGAATCTCTAAAACGCTTGAAGATGCGGTTGCGCTCGGTCTGGATTTTCTCGTTCTCTGTAGTCCAGAAGCTCTTGGCTTCAGCCTTGCCTACGTTGTGTCTGCGTCCTGCCTCGGTGCGTTGCTTTATCAGTTCACGAAGCTTTAGCTCGTATATCACCTTGGCATCCTCATACACCTTTCTTGCATTACGGAGCTCATCAGTAGCGTGGTGCTCCACAGCGAGAATATCGTCCAGCTCATCATTATATTTATCATGCAGGTCTGACATTCTATTGGCGTAGTCCAGGCGAAGCTTATTCAGCTTAGCCGTATTTGCTTCAATGAGCTCATGGAACTTCTCTGTAGTAAGCGGCTCAACCTGCGTGCCGACGCTCTCAATTTTATCCGGTGATGGCACTTTATTGCCCTCAACCTGGGCAATATCTTGCCATGGTGATGCACTAACCGCTACGTCCTGAGTCTTTTTATTCATCTCTTCCATAACTACATCACCTCCCCTCCGAAAAGATAACCACCAACAATCATCACGCACACGAAGCTGACTATGCCAACTATGGTCTTCACTACCTCGCCATACGTAACCGTCTCCTCGCAAAGGTAAGAGAAGGGTTCGCTCTTGGTAGCCCAGAGGCGCTTAGCCTCACGCTTGATTGCACACTTGAGGGTATGGATACCCTCGTTGACGTTGATGCCTACAGGTCTCACCTGCGCATCATTTAATAAAATAGAATTCTGCATATTGCATCATCTTGTAGACATTAGCAGCCAACTTGATTTCGTTAGAAAAGGGTGGCGGCTGCATTCCCCGTTGTCTACAAGATGATGGCTTATCCGAGAGGACAAATCAAATCTTACGGTTCATGCAGCCGCCATATAGGTACACCTTTTTCCCGTTGCCAGGAAAATGATACTTTTGGGCATAAAAAAAGCCTGCGGCTACGAAGCCATAGGCGAAACGGTCGCCCTGCCGGATAGATTACTATCATCTTGTAGACGGTGGCAAAGGTAAGAAGAAAAAACGAGACGGCAAAGGAAAAAGGGAAGAAAATTTGCACGATGCCAATATTTTAACACAATTATATGCTCTATGGCATGTTTTTAGGGGATATGGGGATAAAAAAGCCCCGGATGCTCACGCACCCGAGGCTGACAGTTATTTTTGGAAATAAACTTTTAAAGGGATTGAATTCTCCACATTGCCAATTTTGAAAGAGAACTGATAGTTGCCCTCTGCAGGGAACTGGAGGTCGGAGAACTCAAAGATGAAGTTGCTGAAGAGAAACTCATCTGAAGGGTGTGGCTCAATCTTGGAATTGATGGGCTGGCCAAGAATCATCTTGCCAGTGCTCATCTCTGTAACCTCTGCCGAGAACTCTTGCTGAAGTTTGCTTTCCTCGCTGTTCATCTTAACTCTCGCTACCATGAAGAGGTTGCTCTTAGGCAGCGGTGCTTTTCTTACCACATAGTGGTCAAAAGTGCCCACGATGGTAAGTTTGCCGTCATTATCTTGTGCAAAGTCACACAATGCAAGAATATCTATGTTCATTTTATATGTCCTTTAATGTTAGACTCGATAGCCGAGTGTTTGAAAAGTTTTTTATAATTGTCGAATGAATATTTGAGTTTGCTCACCGTGCGCTTGTTTGTGCTCACTAGGTTGGCTCCATGTCTGCCAGAGATGCCCTCCTTGGTATTGAACTTCAGAGAATTTCTTTTGGAGTCAACCCAAAGCCTGATGGCATCGCCTTGTATCTTGTCACCCACATTGCCATGGACGTTGAGATCTTCTCGTATTTTCTTGTCCTCTTCGTTGAGCTCAAGAGCTTCGGTGATTTCTACGGAACTATTTCGGTCTAGTTCGTATAATGTCATCTTTTTGCCCGTGATAGGTTCCTCTTTGAGTCCCTTCCACTCAGCCCTTCTGGCAATGACATCAGCTTTTTTGCCCTCTATGATTTCACCTTCTTTGATATATATAGCCATTATTGGATATTTTTTTGCATTGATTTTTCACTGAAAGAGAATACCTCAGCCATATCATCAGGCGAGGTGATGTTCATGAGCGATGGGCTGACCTCAAGAGCCACCTCAATGTCTTCAATGGAAGCATCTTTATCTTGTTTGATGATGTACTTATCCTCATGCTCTTCAATCTCTTTATCAAACTCTTCTTCGGTAATATTGCCGTCAAGCATTTCGCAATATAGTTTGAAGTAGTTGCGCTCACGTGTGCGGTTGTTAACGGCACGAGTCATCAACTCCTTGAGTCTGTCGGCAGTACTGATGTTGAAAAAGTTAGCCTTATTGGTAACACCAGCGAATGCAACCTTGCCAGTACCTTTGTCTTGTATAGCCACAACAGGGCTGCCATCAGTTTGGTATGTTGTATATATAGTCGTTGTATTGCTCATAATTCACATCCTGTTTATATTAACACGGTGCAAAGATACGGATATTTTTTGTAAATCGCAAATTTAATGATAAATTTAACAACAAAAATTGCAATAAAGATTGGAAAATGGTATATAAAAAATGCTCGACCGCTTTTTGGCTCTTGCCAGACGCTTTCGCCGCAGGCGAAAATTTTTGGAAAATGAGGGGGAAGGTTTTAGCCTTCCCCTTACCTTATTATATATATATTATAGCTTGCCTTTGTCGTGATAGCTGTAGAAGCTGCCGTCTGCCATGATGATATGGTCCATGAAGAAGATGCGCATGATGTCGCACGCCTTGGCTATCTTTTGCGTGAGTAGGTCGTCTGCCTTGCTTGGCTGTGGACTGTTAGATGGGTGGTTGTGTGCCACTGCCATGATGGTGGCGTTGTTGAGCACGGCTTCCTTCATGATGAGTCTCACGTCCACGGCAGTCTCTGTGATGCCTCCTTGACTGAGGTTGATGCACTTGATGAGCCGAAAGTTTTGGTTCATCAGTATGACGTAAAACCGCTCAGTATCTAGGTCTTGCACGATTGGTCGGAGATAGCTGTAGAGTGCTATGCTGCTGCCTAGGTCTGGCTGCTTCTCAGCCTTTTCCATTTGGTAGCGTCTGCCCAGTTCCAAAGCTGCCTGCAGTGCTATCGCCTTGCAGTCTCCCACACCTTGCACAACCTCTAGTTCCTCTAGTCTTGCCTTTTTGATGTTCTTGAGTGAGCCTTGCATGACGTTGTAAATCTGCCTAGCTTGCTCCATGCTCTCACGTGTGCCTGCTCCTCTATTGAGTACCAACGAAATGAGTTCCACGTTGGTGAGTGTCTCGAAGCCTTGGTTATAGGCTCTGTACTGTGGTCTTTCCTCCATGCAGAGGTCTTTATAATTTTGTCGCATATCGTTTATATTTTGATTAGTTATACATTCTTTTTGTTCTTGCCAGGAACATGGCACCCATGACCTGTGCTCCACATTCAGCGAGTTGGCTTGCAAACTCGTTGGCGGTTGCTCCGCTTGTGATGACATCGTCGAAGATGATGACTTTCTTTCCCTTGAAGTACTCTTTGTCGAGTCTTACGCTGTAGCCGAAGCTCTCGCAAACACGGTCTGCCGTGAGGTGCTTTGCCGTGCGCTCACCATAGATGGAAAGGTGCTCGTTGCCGTTCTGTACCTTTGCGCCTTGGCTCACCTTTTGGGCGAAGCGAGAAAAGCGCTTGGTGTACTTCTTTGAGTTGGCTGCTGGAGCGCAAACCATCACGAAGTCGCTGGCTTTGTCGCCATAGGTGTTGACGAAAGAGCTGACCACCATATCGGCAGCTGCGTCTGTCGCCCACTGCTTTCCATCCTTGAAGGCAAAGATGAAGTTTCTCACTTGCTCTGCTTGTGCTGAGCGGTCGAAACGCTTGGAGCTGTACTCGTAATAATTGAAAGTTTTCATACGCTTAAAATTTTTATTCTAGCCAGAGGGAGGAAGGAGCTTTTTTATTTGAACTCGTCTTTGCCTGCCCGTCTGAGAGTTTTTTTTTTCTGTCCGTCGGTCGTTTTTGTCGCTTTTTACGGTGCGATGCAGACGAGCGGAGAAGAGGTATGAAAGCCAAGGAATTTTGCAAAAAGTTTATGGAAAACCGTCATCTCTGATTGCGGAAGGCTGCCGAAAAGTTTTTGGAAAATAGATTTATCGGTACTTGGTGCATGCCGTCCGCCGTACCTTTGCACCCGAAAAAGAGATAATGACCGATGGATAACCGATAAAGGGAAAAGCTCTCGGACAGGAAAAGCGGGCAAAGAAAAGGCTCTGCCTTACCTTGGTGGTTAAGCCTTAGCGACGTTTGAGCGCCATCACGGTCACTACCGCTTGAAAATTCGCAAATTTTAACCATAGCGTATGAAATGAAAGATGGAAAATTTGCGTCATCAAAAACACCATGTTTTTCAGACTTTAGGAGGAAAAACATACCTTGGAGCGATGAAATCGCAGCATTTGGCATGCTTCGACCCCGAGGTTGAAGATGCCGAATGTGTCGTTTTGCGACAGGTTTTCCACACCCACGGATTGGAAAACCCCGATTTTATCGTGGTTTTAGGGATTCAAAGGGAAAATAATTCCCCTTTGTCGGCGATAGCACCCCCCACTGCCCTACGCCCGAGGGCGCTTCCTGCCTCCTTAAAATGGGCGGAATATGTAAACGACCGTTAAAGAATTTGTAAGAAGGTAAAAGGAAAAGAAAAGGGAGCACGCTTCGCAGCGCACTCCCCTCAACGGCGGTCGGGCAAGAATGCCACCACCAGATTTACATTAGAACAATTTTTATGAGAGCTTATTTGTTACAGCATAGAACCAGTAGCGATGTACCCATCAGACTGCGGGAACTTCTCTATACCAATCATCAGCGTATCGAAGGCATCAGAACCATCGGTGCGGGCCTCCAGCTTATCCTCTTCAGTCTCAGCCAGCTTCTCTCCACGCTTATCCTTCTTGCCGTTATACACTCCTGCCAGACGGATGGAGATGAGCAGGTCTTCATTGTTCTCGCTATTGATCATTATCTTGTGCTCAGCTCTTCCCACAAACATACGGTTGAGGAGCAGCATCTTCTCGAGATGTCCCATCGGGTTGCCCAGATACACATCGTTCACATACCAGCCATGGTCTGTGAGGTAGTTGGTGATGAAGGTATGGAAGTCATCATTCATCAGGGCGTAGTTGTTACCCACGAAGGTGGAGTCGTAGTAGAAGTTCACCTCCTTGCAGCGGTGATACTCGTAATACTGCATGAACTTATCGAGCAGGGCAGGCAGCTTCTCCTCATACTTCACGAAGATACTCTTCAGGCAGCGGGCTTCACCCCGCAGGTTGTCCTGTCCTACGGCTATCCAGTTGATCAGGGCGTTGGCATCGAAGGCGATGCACAGCGGGCGGTCGGGATCCACGTCATCATCCATGCGTGAATCCACATGCTGAAGCTTGTCGATATCATACTCCAGCCCGTCCAGATAGGCGAGGTTGGGCGCCGTATATAGGTTCACATCCCGGAGATTGGAGTAGAAGCCGTCGAGCGAGATGGAAGGGCGCTTGCACATGATGGAGGTCTGGAAGGTGAGGGCAGGCAGATCTCGCTTCATCTGTTTGATGAAATCCATACCAAGCACCTCGATGTTATATATTGAAGAGTACTCTTTATAGAAGAGAGCCTTGGAGCGCAGCTGTGCCAGGTGCAGCCCTATCTCCTTGAGTCTGCGCTTGGCATAGAGGCTGATGTGCCCTGAGGTCTTGATGCGGTTGCGGATATCATATTCCTCCACTACGAGCGAAGAGATGGCGTCGATGAGCTGCTGGTCGCAGTCCTTCTTGTAGTTGAGGAACCAGGAACCCTTCTTGGTTACGGGCATATCCGAGGTGATGAGCATGCCGTGATGATAGTAGTGGCGCCCGAAAAGATTCACGTTACCACGGTTGGCAGGGAAGGTTTCATCCTTCAGCTGCTCAAAGTTGATGAACTTCGCCTCGTCTATATCCAGGTAATCGAGCGAGAGGGAGTTGGAGGTTCCCTTTCGGTCCTGCGAGATGATGGTACCGATGGACCCGTTATAGAAAGAGATGGTGTTCTCCCAGTTGGAAGGCAGGATTACCGGTTCCGGCCATCCTAGCTTCTTGGGCGGTTTCACGCCGATGAGATAATGCTTTCCCCGGTGGAATCCCCATCGCTCCCAGTGCTGGAGCATGGAAGGAAGCGTATTGGTGAGGCATCGCTTGGTGTTGGCAGATACGAAACCGCCGTCGCTTCCGGGCATACGCTGCATGTTGCGCAGGTTGAAGGTGGCATGCAGGATGCTCTTTCCGATACCACGACCGCCCACGACCACAGAGTCGCGGGCATTGATGAGGTTTACTTCCTGCTGTGCCGGATTGAAATATTGCTCTATCATAATGAATTCTCCTCTTCCTTGACTTCTTCTGTTGGTGTATATTCCAGGAGCTGCTCGTCATAATCCTCGCTCTCGATCCTGATGAGGTCCATGCTGTTGTCGGTGTATTTCCTGATGAGCTTCTTGATGGTACCCATCACGTTCGGTATGCGCTTCAGTCCGAGATGGCGAGGGTCGGTAGTAGGTATGAATACCTGAGGCTGGATCATGTCGTAGCCGTTATCCACAGGGTCTTCCTTGTCGAGCAGGTGGTATTTGCCGTATGCGGCAGCTGCTGCAGCCATGGCTCTGGCATCGCCCATATTGTCTGCCTTCTCATAGGTGCGCTGAATCATCTGGTCGAAGCGGTACCGGGCAAAGTCCTTGGAAACCTTCTGCAGGTTGCCCAGTATGAGCTTGATGAGGTGCAGGTCATTGTAAGCCATCATGCGCTGCACCTTGTAGTCCTGCATATCCTTGAAGACCAGTTCCTGGTCTGTCTTGCGTGGATTGATGAGCCACCAGGCATAAAGAGCCCGGATGCGCAGAATGCGGTCACGCACGGGTGCGGGAACATTCTGTGCATCCATCTCTTCGGGTGTGCGGTCCATCAGGTCGATGATGGCATCGATGTTGGCTGGTTCTCTCATATCTTGATCTCCTCTATCATTTTATTCAGATATTCATGTGTGCGCTGTACGGCTTGAGGTGAGCCGGCTGCAGCCAGCTCCAGCTCATTCCTGCGAATCTGCTGCCTGACTTTTGCCATGCCCAGATAATAGACGCGCCGGAGCTCTGATGCAGGGTCGAGAATCTCTTCACGCAGAACATCCTCCTTAATATCCAAAAGGACGGACATCTCCGAGATCGGAGTCAGGTTCTCTGCCAGCTCTTGCACTTTGTTGAGTAACTCCTGAGTAATTTCCATTGATTCTTAAGCTTTGATTGTCACAATGACTGGTATATCCATTGAACAGGTCGGCAAAGACCTGTGGTTCCGTGGTGATGATGGTACTCTCGTCACGGCTGCCGTATGTCTGGTTTTGGGACGTGACGACCGAAACAACATGCTGATCATTCCGGAAAAGCGTCACCTTGGAATGGTTTTCGCCCAGATAGACATCATCGAAGCATGCCGACATAAGCCGCCACAGGTGTACGGTCTTCTTGCTCGCCTTCACATCCAGCAGCATCTTTGCCGACGAGATGCTGCCCGAATCCCGCATCAGGCGGAAACCTCTGAGGAACTCCTCGGAGGTTGAGTAGGAAGACACCCACACATCAGCAGGACCAATCTGTGAAAGGATCCACTTGATGAGTCCGAGTGTGTGCAGGTGCCGTCCGAAGTATGCCTGTGTCTTCACCTCATCGATGGGCTTGAGTATATCGGCAACTTTAACCCTGGCTGGCATTTTCGGCGAGTCTGGCTTTAGCTACCCGGTCACGGTCGGCACGTGTCACCTGGTATGAGTCGTAGGTGAGCATATCGGCACGATACTTCTTGTCGAGATCCGAAAGAATCTTCAGATGCTCGTATCGGTCGCACGGTTCCTTGTCTTCCATCGCCTTGAGCGTCTCGAAGGTAGATTTGATTTCCTTGTATCGCTTGGCGTTGATATCCCAGAGGTCGGCTACTTCCTTGGGCAGGAAATCGTGATCCTTGCGCTTGCCCTTACGGACAACAGCCACTCCATCGCTATCCGAGGACGGGAGTTCTGTATCATCGGTAGAGGCATTTTCCTCGATGGAATCGCAGTTTTTCTCCGATTTTCCCTGATTTTCTCCGTTATTCTCTGATATTCTCTCATTTTCTCCGATTTTCTCCGCTTCTCCTTCGGCAATGATAGCCTGGGCTTCAGGAATCACGATATCGTTCATCTTCCTGACCTCCTCGATGGTCATATTGTCGAGACGGATCTTGAGGAACTTATTCAGTTCATACTCTATGTTGGTGCGGTATGCCTGGGGCTGTCGGGTTGCTCGGACATGATAGAACCGGTTTCGGTTGAGACGGAAGAGCATATCCGCTCCATTGAT
>ERZ791628.263-NODE-263-length-23598-cov-43.0985_pt1 | contig 23598 bp, 16 predicted proteins | sample MGYA00510265_ERZ791628 | MGnify/ENA primary metagenome ERZ791628 (study PRJEB30046, sample SAMN00715184) | human gut metagenome | study: EMG produced TPA metagenomics assembly of the A metagenome-wide association study of gut microbiota in type 2... | reverse complement strand
ATGGTCGCCCCCTCCGCCGGCGGCCCCAACAAGCCGCTGGCGGGCGGATTCGCTGCCATGGTGAAATACATCAACCAGAGTGCGGCAAAGATCGTGAGCATCGACCTGCCTTCCGGTCTGATGAGCGAGGACAATTCCTACAACATCAGCGCCAACATCATCCGTGCCGACCTCACCCTCACCCTGCAGCAGAAGAAGCTGTCGATGATGATGGCAGACAACCAGCAGTATCTGGGCAGAATCAAGGTGCTTGATATCCGACTCTCTCCAGAGTTCATCCAGCGCACCGAGAGCCGTTGCAGCATCCTTGAGGAGAAGGACATCCGCCAGCTTCTGAAGCCTCGCGGCGACTTCGCCCACAAGGGCAGCATGGGAACGGCACTCCTCATCGCAGGCAGCTACGGCATGTCGGGCGCTTCGGTCCTTGCCACCAGAGCCTGCCTCAGAACGGGGGTGGGAAAGGTGATTACCCATACGCCTAAGAGAAACTACGAGATTATGCAGATTTCCGTACCCGAGGCGGTACTGCAGATGGATACGGAGGAAACCATCTTCAGCGAACCGGTAGATACGGAAGATTACCACGCCATGGGCATCGGTCCGGGACTGGGAACCAGCGAGGCGACTGCCATCGCCCTGATTGCCCAGCTCAGAAGATGCACCTGTCCGGTAGTGGTGGATGCCGATGCACTCAACATCCTTGCCAGTCACCGTGCCTGGATGCAGCAGTTGCCTAAGAACCTCATCTACACTCCACATCCTAGGGAGCTTGACCGTCTGGCTGGCATCACCAGCAGCAACTGCACCGAGCGCCTCTTCAAGGCATGCGAGCTTGCCGACCGTCTGCACGGCTACATCCTGCTGAAGGGACATTTCTCAGCCCTCTGTCATCCGGATGGTAAGGTAGAGTTCTGCTCTACGGGCAACAGCGGTATGGCTACGGCGGGCAGTGGCGATGTGCTTACAGGCATCATCACCGCTCTTCTGGCTCGCGGCTACAAGCAGGTAGATGCCGCCCGCATCGGTATGTACCTTCATGGTCTTGCCGGCGACCTCGCCATCAAGGACCTGGGCAAGGAAAGCCTCATCGCCAGCGATCTCATCGATTACCTGCCGAAGGCATTCCTCAGATTGGAAGAGTAAGATTGGAAAAGTATAAGAATGCAGAAAGGGTGTGCTCGTGTGAGCACACCCTTTCTGCATTCTTATGTTTATACTATGCTTCCAGTGAATTTCTGGCTTCATAGAAGCGCTTTTCCAGTTCGCGTCGCAGGTCGTCCTTGCGGTCCATATTCAGTTTCTTGCGGATATGGCTGCGCTGGCTGGTGATGTTCGATTCACTCTTGTTCAGTTCGATGCAGATTTCCTTCAGCATCTTGCCTTCCAGCACCATCTGGCAGATCACTCGCTCACTGTTGGTAAGGTCGGCACATACCAGATCCCATGCCTTCTTGCTCAGTTCGCTGGTCTTCAACTGTTCTGCGGCACGCTCCAGGATATTCTGCTGCTGCTCCGGACTCAGTCGGCTCAGCAGGTTCACCGCCATATCCTTCTCTTCATCCTTCAGGTCGGCAAGCATATGCAGTGCCTTCTTCTCTTCTTCCCTCATCTGCTTGGGCTGTCTGAGTTCCTTGATGATGAGAGGTTCCCAGTTATAGAGCCAGACATACAGAATCATCAGGAAACCAACCAGAACAGCCTTGATGCTGAAGAGCAGCACGGAAATCTGCGTATGCGAGAGGGCTACCGCTACTACTGGCAGCAGAGCGACGGCAAAGCCGAGAGTGGTTCGGTTGAGCTGCTGGCTCTGGGCGGTAATGGCGAGTATAAACATAATAAAGATATTGCTCATCACGCTCAGGTTGTCCCGATCGCCTTGATAGTGCAGACAAAGCATACTGTCTATCGCCAGCTTGACGAATACGAGGATATAGAGCAGGGAGATGCCAGTCTTGAATACCACCTTGTGCTTCAGCACCACATACGTCAGCAGCGCCAGTGCGAGGGTATGGACTATATTATAGAACATGCCCCCCCCATGCTTTCATCATGTAAAACAAAAGGAAGTGATAGGGAATAATGAGTATCTCTACCAAAGTCAAAAAGACGAAGGCGATCACCCTCCGGCGATCCACCACTCCACAATAGTCAGGGCATAAATGATGTTCCAAGCGCAAACACCAATCCCAAAGTTTGTTCTTAGCTTTCATTTCTTGCTTTCAATTTACTTATAGTTTAAACAATCGTTGATACTTATATATCATCAAAGTCTTGCCCGCTTGGGGCTTTTGCATACCTTTCAGGACCTCTGAATCCTGAATTCATTGTTGATTTACTAACTTATTCTTATCCGCTGCAAAATTACAACGAAAAATCGGAAAACACTAAGAAAGTAGGTTAAAAAGAGGTGGAAAAAGCAAAAAATAGATGAGAAAAAGCATTTTTCAGGGTTTTTCAGTGTTTCATTTATGCGGTTTTTATTCGGTATCAGCATTTTTAGGCGCATTTTTCTTGGCAGCAATCGAAAAAGACGCTATCTTTGCAATCGTAAAAACAAAGTTCGCGGTTTCAAGCCCGAGCTTCCAATCAAACCCCAAAGTTGCCAACAGGCATCTAAGAACAGAGGAGTAGATGATAAAGATGATGATGAGTAGAAGAAGAGTAAATGATAGACTTACTATTCTTTAATAAATAAAGTCTAGTTTCAAGCCTATTGAATGGAAGGAAAAGGAAATTAAGAAAAAGTATAAGTATAAGTATAAGTAAAAGATGATGATGCGTTTCTCTAGAGAGACCATTTGTCATTCTTAAATCATTAAAAGATTTTAAGTATGAACAGAAGGATTTTAATTGCGCTACTGGCTGTTGGTAGCTTCATCTGCCCAGCCGTCGCTCAGAAGGTGGCCTTGAAGACGAACCTCCTTTATGATGCTACAAGCACCATGAACCTCGGCTTCGAATTTGGCCTTTCCCCAAAATGGACCTTGGATGTATCCGGCAACTACAACCCGTGGACATTTTCCAAGAACAAGAAGTGGCAGCACTGGCTTGTTCAACCAGAAGCTAGATACTGGTTCTGCAATAAGATGATGGGCTCCTTCATCGGCTTCCACGCCCTGGGAGGTTCTCATAACATAGGTAACGTAGATCTTGACTTCAAGTTCCTCGGTACCGACTTCTCCAAATTGAAAGATTACAGATACGAAGGTTGGTTCGTAGGTGCAGGTGTTGCATACGGTTATACCTGGGCTCTCTCCAAGCATTGGAACTTCGAGGCTGAACTCGGAGTGGGATACGTTTATTCGAAATCGGATAAATATGAATGCCCACAGTGTGGTGAGAAACTCGAGAAAGACAAGGCGCATCACTACGTAGGACCTACCAAGGCGGCACTCAATCTGGTGTATGTCTTCTAATTCATGATACATTATTATATGAATAAGTAAAAACTGAAGATTATGAATACATATAAGATTTTAAACAAGACACTTGGAGCCGTCGCCCTCAGCATTCTGTTTAGCACTAACGCTATCGCTCAGGAACAGGCTGCCAAGGATATGAAAGTCCTGAACAAGGAAATCAAGAAGAAAGGCAATAAGGTGAACGTCTATATGGACCTCAACCTGGATGACGTGAAACTGGCAAGCAACAAGGGTCTCATCCTTACACCTATTTTATATAAGGGTGAGGATACGCTCAAACTCCCTGCTGTGGAGGTGATGGGTAACAAGAGATACATCTACTACCAGCGTACCAAGAAGACCGCTACCCAGAACCCGCTCATCGTTGCCAAGCGTGAAAACAAGGAGCCACAGACGCTCCGTTACGCTTACTCTACTCCTTACCAGGACTGGATGAAGAACTCCAACTTCGCCATCAGCAATGACGCATGCGGATGTAACCAGAAACTGCTGGCAGAAAACCTGCTCACCAACAATGGCGAGGCTCTCGTTACGCCTCAGCAGCTCTACCAGGCTTATCAGCAGCCAAAGGCAGAGGCTGTAAAGATCAGACAGGAAAACGGTTCGGCTAGACTCAACTTCCGCATCAACAAGTGGGATATCGTGAAGGATCTCGGTAACAATACCAATGAGTTGGCTACCATCAAGCAGACGCTCGACCTCGTGAAGAACGATCAGGATGTAACCATCACTTCCATTACCCTCCACGGATATGCTTCTCCTGACGGCAGCTATGCCAACAACAACAAGCTTTCCCGCAACCGTACCCAGGCTCTCTACAACTACCTGTTGAAGACCTACCCTATCGACAAGAAGCTCTTCAAGGTAGAATCTACAGCTGAGGATTGGGAAGGAACACTGGAGTACATCAAGAGTCACAACATCCCTCAGAAGGAAGCTGCTCTCAAGATCATCAACAGCGATATGACTCCTGACCAGAAGGAACAGACGCTCGCAGCCAAGGCTGGTGAAGCATTCCGATTCCTCGTTGACAAGGTTTGGCCAGGCTTGCGCCGCACAGATTACACCATCGAGTACGACGTGAAGGCATTCAACCTCGAAGAGGCTCGCAGAGTGATCAACACCCGTCCGCAGAAGCTCTCTCTCCAGGAGATGTACATGGTAGCTAACAGTTATCCGAAGGGAAGCGAAGAGTACAACAATGTATTCGATACCGCAGTCAAGATGTTCCCAGAAGATAAGCTCGCCAATCTGAATGCTGCCCTTGCAGCCATCGACAGAGGTGACAGGGTAAGCGCAGAGAAGTACCTGAAGAAGGCTGGCACCGGTGCCGAAGTAGATAATGCCCGTGGTTGCCTCGCCGTTCTCAATGAGGATTACGAAGCTGCCAAGCAGTACTTCCAGAAGGCTGTAGCCGGAGGCTTGAAGGGTGCCCAGGAGAATCTTAACAAGCTGAACAAGATTGTGGAGTAAGAGTTTGATTTTTAAGTAAAAGAATAAACAATAATATTAATATAAACTAAAAAATTTAATTTAAGAACAAGAAAAGAAAGAATAGTATTTGATTACCCCCGGGCGAAGTCAGTGATGAGGTCAGAGACCCGTCCATTTCGCAACTCAAACTAAAAAATTTGTATAACACTTAATAAGTAAAAGATTATGAAGAAAATGAATTTGCTCGCAATGAGCTTGGTATCAGTAGCAGCGTTATCTTTCTCAAGCTGCAGCAGTAATGATGATTTAGGTGGTGGCGCAGGTACACAGTCACAGGTTGATGGCTTCTATATGACATTGGCTATCAAGACTCCAAAGGCAGATGGTACAAGAACTAGTCAGAACGACCGTACAAATGTGACTGCTACACCAGCAGAAGCAGCTGTAACCAATGGTACTTTCTACTTGTACGAAGGAAAAAGCCTCATTTACAAGAAAGTTGTTGAAGCTAGCGATTGGCAGACAGAGGCTTCTACCAATAACAATAAAGGTATTACCAAGCCTATCAAGATAGCTGTTAATGGTGTCAAGACTGGTATTAAATATAAAGTATATTTCTTGGCAGGCAATCAGACATCAGAAGATCCTATCAATGATGTTTTGCCTGGAACATATACTAAGGGAACCTCTAACTTGGCTACAGCTAATTCTTTCGTAATGTTCAATCAGAACGATGCACAAAGACAAGATGGTGGCGTAGAGGCAACAATTGAATTCAAAGCTGATAATAATACCTCAGCTAATCCTGCTAAATGCCAGAACATTTATTTGGATCGTGTAGTTGCTCGTATCGATGCTCCAGTTAAGGCTGCAGATTTCACAAAGTTCAGCGAAGCAACAGCAACAAAGAAGCCTGTTACAACAAACTTGAACTTGGTTAAGAGCATTAGTTATCAGAACTATGCTATCTCTAACTTAAGCCAGAAGGTAAATGTGATGCAGAAGTGGGAAAGTGAATTTACCAAATTCTTGATTGCAAAGGATGTTACCTATGCACAGGATTATGCAGCATTTGGTGGCAAGTATAATAATAATGGTAGTACAGCTCTCTTCTTCGACAAGGCAGAAAACCATTACGTTTTAGAGAACACAACCGCTGACGTTGAAAAGGCTACATCTATGTATATCTGCTACAAGGCTGATTTGGATTTAACAGGTGCCGACTTCACAGATGGTACATTCTATCGTTACGACAACAAGATTTACACTTCACTTCAGCAGATCTTCAACGACAAGACCGTTGCTTGGCCATTCGTAAATTCAGACAATGCAACTAATATGACTGTAGCTGATGCATTAGCATTGATTCAGAACGCAGATAAGTCTTTGAAGGATCAGGCTACTCTCGCTACTGTACGTGAGAAGTATGGTATTGATATTTACGAGCAGGGCAATATGTTCTACCGCGTACCATTGAAGGATGAGGTTTACAGTCCAGAAACAGCACCTTACTCAATCCTTCGCAACAGTATCTATAAGTTAACTGTAACCGGTATTTATGACCTCGGTAAGGACGTACCAAATGGTCCTGACGGTCCAGACGACAAGAACAAGAACTACTTCATGCAGTGCACTGTTACTGTTAACAACTGGGTAGTAAGCAACCAGAGCATTGATTTGAAGTAATCACAAGCTACAAGTCGCAGAAACAGAAAAAAAATGAATGATCCGGGGATGTACCCCATCCCCCGCTCTCAAGATAATTCTTGAAACAACAATACTCTCAATCTCCCGGGGGCTACCCCGCCTCCGGGAGATTAAAAAAGAAAAAGATGATATTTGCCGCCAACAGATGGCGGGAACCCCTATCGTGCTGAATCAGCACCACTCAACAAGAAAAAAAGGATGCCGCAGGCTACCCCACTTCTTACACCCTACGGCACACTAGATATAAGTATAAGTAAAAGAATTAATAAAATACAAACGATATGAAACATTTCATCATCAAAAACGGTTGCAAAGTGGTTTGTATCTCAGCCATCGCACTCTCTTCGCTTTCATCATGCATGAAAGACGATCTGACGAATTGTCCTGCACCTAAGGTGTCGCTCAAGTTCGATTATACATATAATGTTGAGAACGCTGATGCCTTCTCCCAGGAAGTGAAAAACCTCAACGTCTATGTTTTCGATAAAAACGGTAAATACTTCGATACCTATACGCAGTCAGCCGACAAATTCGAAACGGGTCACAGCATGGATATCACAGACTTACAGGAAGGTAAATATACCTTCGTCTGCCTGGCTCGTGACAAGAAACCTACAGGTAGCAGAGCCGACGGTGATGACGAGATGGAGTTCAGCTTCACCCAACTCACACCAGGTGTTTCTACCATCAACGACCTGCAGGAGGAAATGGGAAAGAAAGACGGAGAGGCTTCTGTCAACAACAAGAAGTTCACCGCTCTCTACACCGCCCAGACATCTCTCGACTTCAAGGGCAAGAAGGACACATCCGGCAAACTGAGTCTGATGAAATGTACCAAGACCTACAGAATCGTGATGCTTCCTTACGAAAAAAACCAGCAGGGATTCGAGGCAGAAAACTTCGACGTAAGAATCAAGGGCTCGGCTGCGCTCCTCGACTACAAGGGCGACAAGGTAAAGGATGCCAACGGAGTAGAACAGAACAAGCCAATCACCTACGTGCCTTACAACGAGAAACTGGTGGTTAACACCGACGGCAATACTGAGGTAGATGGTGAAGAAATCGACAAGGCTCTGGTTTACGACCTTTCTTCTTCCAGAATGTTCGAGCGCAAGAACGATGTAAGCACCCGCAACACCGAAAGCACGGAGTACGACGACAAGCGAATCGTAATCACCGACAAGCGCACAGGCAAGGTAATCTTCAACCACTCACTGCCATGGTTCCTCGCTCTCTGCGGCGAGCGCACCGACAAAGGCTGGGAGGATCAGGAATACCTCGACCGCCAGGATCACTACACCCTCGTATTCTACGTTCCAAGTCCAGGTTCCGACTACCACATGGATGCTAGAATCAATATAAACGGCTGGGTTCTCAATCTGCAGAATGCAGACCTCGGAACCAAATAAGGAAACAGTGCTACCCACACTGTATAGAGAGAAAAAAAAGTATAAGTATAAGTAAAAGATTAAAAAGATGAAACGCTATAACTCAACTTTGACCAAGATGACACGCCGGCTAGGCATGGCTATCGCAGCCTTGCTCATGTTGAGCACAATGGCATCTTGTTCAGACCAAGATTCGCAGGCACCTGCAACTGGCGAGGAAGCTTACCTCAACCTGAGCTTCTCTACCGCCAGCACCACGACTTCCAGAGCAAGCAGAGCTGGGAACATCGGAAACGACGAGACCCAGGCTAATCCTAACGCTGAGAGCGACATTCATAGCATCAAGGTATGGGTGTTTAAATCAGGAACTGGAGCAAGCGCCAATCCGATTGCTTACAAGGAAGATACTCCTACAGCTGTTGGCGGCGGAACCGTCAACAGCAAATACACGCTGAACTTGAGATTCTTGCGTAAGATCAACGGTGAAGAACTCAAAAACATCGACCTCTATATTCTGGCAAACTCAGAGAGTACCAATATGGCTGATAAGCTGAAGGGCAAGGATTTCCGCAGCATTACCCGTGCAGACCTGCAAGGTGTAACCTTCGATGATCCATTCGGCATTACAACAGAAGGCAAGGCTCAGACAACAGAGGTTCCAACCGGCAAGGGTCTCCCTATTTCCCGTGCCATTACCAACATAGCAATAGCCGATCACGTAGCTGATACCGAGGCTGGTGCAAAGGACAAAGGAATTTCGATTCCTCTGGTTCGCGCCGTTTCCAAGCTTCACTTCTATTTCGCCCGCAAGACTGGTGAAGATGCCATGACAGAAAATGTGAAGGTAACAAGAATTGAAATAGATGAAAACATCTTCCCTACAGCAAGCTATGTCTTCCCTGATGAAGAGGATTATGCAACTGCTGATGCCAACAAGGCTGCAACAAGCAATAAGTACGGGACTCCTTCTTATGTTGCTACTCCCCTCAAACTTGACGGTGTAGAGAATGCCAAAATCAAGGCTGTAGCAGATCCGCTTGCTTATAAGCGAGGACCAGGTGAAACAGCTCAGACTTATATGAACCGCATGAATACGGATATCGGTGAACATAACTTGAGCTATCTTCGTGAAACCAACAAGCCTATCACAGGTAAGATTTACTATCAGTTGGCAGACGGCGGCAGCGTAAAATCTCAGGGATTCACCATTCCATCCAGCGGCAACGCAATCCGCAACCGAGAGCTCGTAGTTTACGGCTACTTCCTTCAGGGTGGAGCCCTCTGCCTCGACTGGCAGGTAATGCCTTGGAACAAGGTAACTTCTGAAATCAGCTGGAACAATGTAAATTGCCAGATGTATGCTTGGCAGACAGGTTCAACCCTGAAACCAAAGGGAGGTGACGCAGAAGGTCTCTACTGTCTGGTAAACTATCCTAGATACAAGGATACAGAACATGAGATATTGGAGGATAAAAAATCGGGAGCAGCCTACTACTTCAAGGTAGAAAGCCCTGCAGGACTGGTTTGGAAAGCTCATCTCACCAACACTCATGAGTTTGCTTTCAACTATGATAAATCTACCGAAAGCACCAACTGCGTTTCTACAGGCATCGCCCGAAAAGATCCTTATCAGATCAAGGTAGAAGCCGTGAATCCATGGACAACCAATGCTTCATGGGATAAGTTGACTCCTTGGGCAAAAGATAAGGGCAGCAATCCTGTATATACCGACCTCTACGTAACCGTATCTCTGGATGGAATCCATGAATACGAAGTAGAAATCAACCCAGACAACGAAGGAGGTATGTACAAGAACGGAAGAAAGTTTGCAGGAACCAACACCCGCATCCGCATCTTCCAGCTGCAGGCTACCAAGGGAACTGCCTACAATATCCTTCAGAGCAATAGTAAACATTATACTAATTATTTAAATTAAGGAGGGCAAACAATGAAAGCAATATCAAAATACTTTGCGATGTGTGCAATCGCCCTCTTAGGGCTTGCAAACACATCTTGCATGAGCGATGATATGGACGGCACACCGAGTTGCGACTACGATGTGGTGCTGGAATATAAAGTAGGCGGTTCTGCTACTGAAACCCGTGCAGCTGTTACCCGTGCTGCAGTAGAGGATGGATCAGAAGATCTCAATGAGAACCTGATCAATCGCCTCGACCTCTTCGTCTTCGATGCAGCCGGAAAGCTCGTCAAGAGTCTTCCTCTTACAGATGCTTCCGTTCAGGGCAGTCCTACTACAGATTACAAGCACAAGAAGTTGGAAAGCAACCAGCTGAAGCGTTCGGAGATTACAGGAAACACCCTCTATCTGGTGGCAAACCTGGAGAATATCAGCGGAATCACAACATTGGATGAACTGAAAGCTGCCACCATCAACAAGGCAGCCACCTTCAATCACAAGGCAAAGCAGACTTCATTCGTGATGGATGCCAAGATGGAGGAGACGAAACAGATTGAGAACGGAATGATTCACATCAAGTTCCAGCTGAAGAGAGCGCTTGCCAAGATCCGCCTCAACGTACAAGATGACAAGGGCAAAACAGTAGCTCCTACAGAGTATGCCTGTCAGTTGATGCACTACGCAGCAGATGGCGCTATCATCGCAGAAGGTACCAGCACAAACAATGCATTGAATACCGAAGCAGCTGCCAGCAGCAAGGTTACAGTTCCTGCCGTAACACAAGACAACAAGGCTGTGTTCTACTCATACGCTAACAGTTGGATTGACAAGAAAAAGAAGCCGTATGAAGAAGAGCCAATCGATGTCAACAAGCAGACCTACATCCTGCTCAAGGCAAAATTCAACAACAAGGATTACTTCTACAAGGTGCCAGTAAACAAGCGCCTCTACGAAAGCAACGATGCCGCAACAATAGATTGGACCAAATACGAGCCTCTCTATCGCCTCGACCGCAACACTATCTACGACGTAACAGCCAAGGTGGACAGAGAAGGAGGTGATACTCCTGAGCATCCGGCAGAACTGAATGTCTTACCAACAGTATTGCCTTGGGAAACCGGAGCAAATTACACTTTCAATGATGCCATCTCTATCAAGACAAACATCGAGAAGAATGGCGAAAATAGTAGTGAAATAGCATTCAACAATGCTACATTCGGACCAAAGATCTCATTCACGGAGATGAATACCAACGGCAAGAGCTGGGTGCTCCAGACAGATAGCCCAGACTACGGATTCATCTATGCCAAAAATGTAAATGCTGATGGTTCTTACGATCTGGCTGACGTAATGACCGTGATTACAGGCAACGGTACCACTACAGAGGTTGCTCCTTTCTATGTGGTTCCAAGATCGGTACTCGACTATACCCAGCGTGACAACTATACCTGCCGTGTATATATGGTAGCCTATAGTCCAAACATGAAGGTAATCATCAATGCCCCTTCTGATGGAAGCGCAGATACAGCCACAGGAACGGGAACGAAGACCGATATGGTTTTCACCCAAGTAAAGTAAACTATGAGATATAAACAACTATAAATGACAAACATCATGAAAACGTTGAATATATATAAGAATACGACACTGGCACTTATGGCTCTCACCATGGGATTATCCCTTGTGGGTTGCGCAGAAGACTCTGAGCTCATCTATCAGGGAGCTCAGCAGTTGAGCGTGAAGCCTCTCATCCTTGACAACAAGGTTTCGAGAGCAACTACCGCTTCTGACGCAAACCTCAACGAGGATAAGCTCTATAATTTCAACATCAAGATGTTTGGTGAATATAATGAGTGCAAGGTAGATAAGACTTTCACTGGCGGCTTGAAGAGCGGCGAGGAGAAAGTGATTGCTCAAAAAAACTGGAAAGTAGATAATGATCTGCAGGAAGGTAATACTTACAGCGTGAAATCTGTGGCTAATGCCACAGGTTCAGGCGATGTACAGACCGACGAGGATATCTGGAAGCCATACGATGCTACCAGCAACAGCAGCAAGATGTTCCTGATGAGTAGCGAACAGAACTACCAGGTAACCAAGGAACCTACACAGACCATTCCAGTTAATCTGGCTCGTGCAGCTGCCAAGATTGCCCTTACCATTCATGTTGACGTAGAAGGTTATACGGCTGGTCAGGCAAAATGGCAGTTGAAGAACTACAATGCCAAGACTACTATCTTCGGCAGCAATACTGCATCTGAGTTGAAGGATGGTGAAATGGTGGAAGCACAGGGTGGAAGTGGCGAATATACCGTAACCACTTACAGCTATGCCACTCATTGGACAGACGATACCAAGGCGCCAGCCATCTACCTCCAGGTTCCTCTTACAGCCGATGGCAATACGGAGATGAACTATTACAAGATTCCTGTCCGTGACCCTAAGGCTACCGGTGAGGATGCCAAGAAGCTGAACCGTAACACCATCTATACCATTGATGCCAAGATCAACAACAAGGGCGGTAGCTCTGAGATTGGTTACATCACTACTGGTAAGGTTGTCTATGATGTTCTCCCTTGGTCGGATGGCGGTACTACTGATATCGATGCCAATACATCATATCTGATGGTGACTCCAAAGGTTGTCTATATGAAGAATGTAGATACGGATATGAGCGTGACTTATAAGTCTTCCAGCCCAGTTAAGATCCTTAGCAAAAAGGTGTACTACATTGATAATGAAGGAAAAACCGAAGAGTATTTTGAGGGATATGTAGAAACTGTCTATGAAACGACTATAGAAAAAGTATGGGTAGATGGGCATTGGAGTTGGCATGGATGGATTGATGGACACTACGAAGATAAAGAAGTAAAAAAAGAAGTCCAGTTCAAACCATACCCAACAAAGATGGAATTGCAGGACGAAAAGGATGGAGAAAATCTCGGTGGTAAGATCGTCATTAAATCTCCTATCCCGAAGAATCGCTTCTCCAAGTATATCGTCTTGACATTAAAAAATGCTGAGGGTAAAGAAGCAACTGTAAAATACAAGCAGTCACCTCTGATTGAAACCCAGAACTTCTTCGGAGACTATTCTTCTAGAAGTAAAAGCGGATGGGCATATCGCAAACCTAATGGTGAACTTGTTAGGAATAGGCTGTATACTTATGATTATAATGGTGGATATCAAGCAAAATATTACAAGAATAGCGATATCAATAGTTTTTATGACGACACTTCATTTGATAATTTGAAGAACAACCGTATGTACATCATACAAGTTTCAAGTACAAAAGATAGCAAATATAATATTGCTCATCCAAACATCGATAAATCTACAGGCTATACAAACGACGAAGTCGTATCCCCTGCATTTATGATTGCTTCACAGCTTGGAGCTGTAAGATCGGCAAATTTTGATCAAGACAAAGCAAAGACGCATTGTGAAACGTATAGGGAAGTAAAGAAAGAAAACGACAAACAAGTTATATATGACGGTTGGCGCCTCCCAACAAAGACAGAGATACAATTCATTGTTGACTTCCAAAAGGAATCATACAAGAATAACAAAGGTGAGAAAAAACAGCCAATCAAGCCAGTATTGGAAGGTGCGAATTATTATACATTGAATAATATTGATGTTGCAACCAACATCAGTGGAGCCAACTCTGGCACTTTCGTCCGCTGCGTTCGCGACCTCACCCCTGCAGAGGTTGAAGAGTTAGATAAACAAATGAAGTAATAACATTTAAGGAAGTTACGAAATGAAAAAGATAAAGACATATATCGGAATAATGGCAGCGCTGTTAACCATGTTGACAGCCTGCTCCGACAGCATGGTGGACAATGGCGTTCCTTCCAAGAATGAGACAGGCACGTATCAAGCCCACTTCACCATCTCCGTTCCAAACTACTCGAAAGTAGAGAGCAGAGTAGCTAACTTCGCAACCGAAGGTATTGCAAGCGCTGACGATATGAAGCTGCTATGCTTTGACAAAGATGGTTATTTCCTGGGACTTGCCAAAAATCTGGCTATCGAGTCGGTGGCAACCAATGAAATCAAGAATGATGGCGGATCGGACAAGAAGAATATCTCAGCAACGATTCCTACGGGAACTGCCCGCATCCACATCATGGCGAATGCCACTGCCGACAATACAGTAACTACGGGCAACCAGGCGATTGATTTCAACAAGTCAGCAGAATGGATTGGAAGACATGAGAACAATCTCATGACCAGCTTCGATAACAGAAACAACAGTCAGCAGCACGACAAGATGGTGTATTGGGGTTATGTCAAGAAGAATACTCCTGAAGAAATGACAGAATTCCTCACCAAAGAAGTAGTGGCAAACAACGTGATCCATCTGCTCCGCAACCGTGCCAAGATTGAAGTAAAATGTGAGGATCCAAACATCCAAAACATCAGATATGCACTGGGCAACGTGATGCAGCATGGTACAGTAGCTCCTTTCAATAGAGAGCAGACAAAGCTGACTTTCCCTGAAACCAATATGCTGACAGATGCAGCTGCGTGGAAAGCAGAATGCACCTACATTACTCCATCGCTGGACCCAACAAGATGGCCTTCTGAAGGAGAGAAATTCTCCGTAGGAGATGATGATATGTGGCCAAATACAAATAACCTGCCTATGCAATATACATTTGAGCAGGAAAACTCTTTGGAAAAGCCACTCAAGGTGATCATGGAGGTGACATACAAGGACGGAGTAACAAAATGGTTCCAGGTTCTGCTCCAGAACGAGGGTGTTCAGATTCCTGTCAAGAGAAACCATCTCTACCGAATCAACATCAAGAAACTGGGCAAGAATCTGGGTTACACAAACTCTTCTATGGCATATGATGGTACTCCTGCCAACAATCCTTGGATTACGGTAGAAGACATCATCCAGGAAATTTCTGATGGAACCTACACGATGAATATCGTAGATGGTACTTACCAGATGTTGACACAGGAATCAGCAAACAGCGAGCAGACCATCGACTTTGAATACAAGGGTGAAGCTGATCAAACTGCAGCCGACTTCAATGTTTCCTGGACAGAGAATAAGAACTTCACAAACCTGGAAGGTGGAAAGCTTCCTGTACCTACAGTACAGTATAACGCAGCAACCGGTAAGGGAACCATCACATACAAGATTGGTGATATCAGTGCCGGTGAATGTAAGACTGCCACCATCAAGCTGGTAGATAAGAAGCATGGACTGACTAGAAACATCCATCTCTACAGTATCAGCAATGTGGACTTCAAGTTCCCATCTACCTTAACAATGGGTAAGAAGGTAACTTCAGAAGCCAAACTGACCTTCACAATTCCAAGTTACTATCCTAAGGAGTTGTTGCCAATAGAAATTGAGATTGCATCCAACGATGTGAATCCAATAGGCAGCGATGTAAAGGTAGCTTCTACAGCAGAGGTTGATGGAGGCGCAGGCTGGAACTGTTGGTTCGTCACCAAGTATGAAGATCCGAGTGCAATTGGAGCTTCTCAAACCATCACATTGAAGAATGTACGTGCCGTAACAGGTAAGACTGGTACGTTCTACATCAAGGCTAAGCACTACAATAGCAACAAGCCTTGGAAGGTGACAATCAACTACCAATAAAAAATTAGCAAAATACAAAAGTTAAGAATCATATATCAGTAAGAGAGGAGGGAAGGAAGTTGGGAATACTTCCTCCCCCTTATTTTAGTTATTATAAGACATTATTATCATTTACTATTATACAAAAATTGCGAAGACTAGACTAGACTGGTCGTTGGAGTTTTAGTTGCCGAGGTGACTCACCTTCTAAGATTCCACGACTTTTTTGTGCCCTGAAAATTCCACCCCCGCCAGCCGTCCCACACCCCGCTAGGCGTCCCGACGGATTTGAAATCCGTCGTAAAAAAAGGTTCGACCTATCAAACCAGGGGATTTGTAATCCCCCTAATCCATAACATATTACAATCTCCCTGCTGCGGATTGCAAATCCGCAGAACATAAATAGGTTAGGTCATTTTTTAACGACGGATTGCAAATCCGTCGAAACGCCTGACGGAGGATAGGGAGATTATATAAAAAATATCGCCCACCAGCTGATATCCGCTTGCACAACAGGTGTTGGGCGAGCGCATATCAGCTGTTATGCAAGCGCACAACAGCTGTTGTGCGGCCGAAGATATAGGCTTCCCCGGCTTATAACATTAATTCTTCCGGCAACAAGCAAAGGTTACTCTGAAGACTATTAACGTAAAAACGATGCTACAATGATAGTACTTACAAGCAACAGCGATAGTACTTACAAGGCGCAAAGCTGGCTTGTAGCGCTTATTGCCTCACTATGGCAGATTATTGCCCTTTACCAGGGCAATAATCTGCCATTGCCAGGCACAAAACGATACGTCGGGAGCTTTTTTTATAAAAGCACCACTCTTCTTTTTACTCTTCACTCTTCACCAAATCGGTTGAAACCCCGATAAACACTGGGGTTGCGAGAGGTGAAGAGTGACGCACCACTCTTCACCACTCTTCACCACTCTTCACCTGGATATTTTATTCATCGGATTACGCTGAGTTAACAGAGCATTCTTGTTCCACGGATTACGCACAGATTTTAAACGGAAGATCGACCTGTTCGGTCTTTGAAAAAAGTCCCACAGATTTGGCTTTCCCTTGGCCGCCGATTTTCAATTCACAGATTTTCACAGATTTTCCGGGTGAAGAGTGGTGAAGAGTGGCGCACAACTCTTCACCCGTACAAATTCCTTAGCTACAGATATTTACATCCTTTCGGTGAAGGGTGAAGAGTGTTTTTGAAAGTGGCTTGCTGTTCCGACGGATTTGCAATCCGTCGTATAAAAAGGTTCGACCTATCAAACCTGGGGATTTGCAATCCCCCCTATCGGAAACGATTTACATCTTTTTATTTACTCGATTGCGTTTAACCCTGTTCAAGTATTTTCTTGTCTGTCAAGAAATCTAAGAGTCCAACAGTCAATACTCCAAGTTCGTCCTCCTTGCGATGGATGTCATCACCAACAATAACAATCTTACGGAAGTGGTCATTGATTGACAATAACGGGCGTCGCTCTTGTTGTTCCTTCTCTGGCGTCGGCATGTGGAAAGCCGACTGGATATACACTCTGTATGGAGGACGGTTTACCACAAAATCAACCTCCAACTGCTTTCTGATAAACTTGCCGTTCTCATCCTTACCACCAAGTTCAACCAATCCTACGTCCACATTATATCCACGACTACGAAGCTCATTATAGATAATATTTTCCATAATATGCGTTTCCTCTTGTTGCCGATAGTTGAGAATGGCTGCACGAATGCCTATGTCTGCAAAATAGTATTTCGTCTCAGTACCGATATATTTTCTGCCTTTCACATCATAACGTAAGGCCTCTTCTATCAAGAAAGAGTCTTTCAGATAGTCAATATATTGTTTTATGGTGTCTCTTTTTATAGTTATCCCTTGTGCAGATTGAAAGGTATTGGCTATTCTCGTTGGATTGGTTGATGAACCAATGCCTGAGGCAAGCACACGTACCAGCTCCTTCATTCCCTCAGAATTACGCAGATGGTTGCGCTCAATTACGTCACGCAGATAGGTGGTTTCATACAGACTACGCAAATAGTCAGTTTTCTTTTCTTCCGTTTCAAGCAAAGCTACCTGTGGAAGTCCGCCAAAGGTATAGTAATCCAGCCATGCTTTACGGATATCGCCACCAATGCCTTTGAAGTATTCGTCAAAGGTGAGAGGCCAAATGCGTATCTCGTCACCTCTGCCACGGAACTCTGTCACAACATCACTTGACAGAAAGCGAGAGTTTGAGCCTGACACATACACATCTACATTCCTCATGTGTGTCAAGCTAAGAATTACCTCTACAAATTCTTTTACCAGCTGCACCTCGTCCAAGACTATATAATAAGGATTACCATCATCCACTACCTTTGAGTCTATATAGTCGAGCAAGGCATCAGGCTTTCTCAACCGCCTGTTTCGGAAATCATCAAGTTGTATCTCAATGATGTGACTATCAGTCACCCCATGTTCCAAAAGCCAGGTATGCCAGATGTCAAACAGCAGGAAAGACTTTCCACATCGTCTGACACCTGTTATAATCTTCACAAGACCGTTTCCACGTCCTGCGATAAGTTCATCCAAGTATTTCTTACGTTCAAATATCATATTAGAGTACTATTTTTGATATTGGTATCACATTTTACACCGCAAATAAAGTTATCGTATGTCAATGAATTTATATCTACTATCATAACTTATCGGATTTTAAATTTTATGGTGGTGAGTAAATCATTCCACCTCTATTATTATAATTTTCCTTTATTTGCTGTGCAAAAGTAAGATTTTTCTGTGGATAAACAAAAATAAATTGCATTTTTCTGATGCATGATACTATATTTTCTCTTATTAAGTATCAAATTACATCTTTTTAATTGCCAAAAATGGAGCTTCGCTTACGGAATTTCAAACATTGCCCGATCTTACGCAAGACGCTTGAAAGTTCTGATGTAATCAATGGTGGTGCCGAGCTTTTCCTCTATCAGACTGGCTACCTTACCATCAAAAGCAGTGATGAATTTGGCTACTTCCTCGGTTTCCCTAATCAGGAAGTGAAACAGGCTCTCTACGAGGAAGGAAAAGGTATATTGGATTGGGGGATTACTTCATAGATTTTCTTCATCGGATAACGCTGAGTTAACAGAACATTCTGGCTCCACGGATTACGCACGGATTTTAAACGGATGATCGACCTGTTCGGTCTGGGGCCGAAACCACTTTTTTATGTCCCACAGATTTGGCTTTCCCTTCGGCCGCCGATTTTCAATTCACAGATTTTCACAGATTTCCCGGGTGAAGGGTGGGTGAAGGGTCGAGCGCAACCCTTTACCCGCACAAATTCCTTAGCTACAGATATTTATACCATTCAGGTGAAGGGTGAAGAGTGTTTTTGAAGCTGTACGGTCAAAGTTTTTCGGGAAAAGTTTTGGAGATTAGGAGATAAAGTATTATCTTTGCCAACAGATTCAAAAACGAATAATCAAACTGAGTTATGATAGTAAGACCAAAGCGCATTTATCGCAAGCGCATACCATACGGCATGCAGAATTTTGAGGATGTCATCAAAGAGGATTGTTACTATGTGGACAAGACTCCTTTCATAGAGCAAATAGAAGAATCCAACAAGTATTTCTTCTTCATTCGCCCTCGCCGTTTCGGCAAGACACTAACCCTCTCCATGCTTGAGAATTACTATGACATCAACAAGAAAGACAAGTTTGAGGAAATCTTTGGCAAGCTATACATCGGGCAGAATCCTACACCAGAGCATAATACATATCTCATCATCCACCTCAATTTTGCCGAGGTGGCAGCAGGATTGGATGATTATAAGGATGGACTGGACAACCATTGTCGCCTTGTATTCAATTTCTTCTGTGACATCTATGCACATATTCTTCCTACTGGTACCAAGGAAGGATTACAACAGGAGCCTGATGCGGTATCCAAGTTGAGATTTCTTTGCCAGAAGTGCCAGGAGGTGGGAAAGAAGATTTATCTCTTCATCGATGAGTACGATAACTTCACCAACATGATTCTCGCCCATGAGGAGCATCTTATGAGGTATCGCAACCAGACCCACGGTGAGGGATACTTGCGCCAGTTCTTCAACACCATCAAGGGTGCGGCTGGCAATACTCTGGGCAGAGTGTTCGTCACGGGAGTAAGCCCTGTGACCATGGATGACCTGACCAGCGGATTCAATATCGGAACCAACTACTCCCTAAGCCCAAAATTCAATGAGATGACGGGCTTCACGGAAGAAGAAGTCAGAGAGATGCTGGATTATTACCGCAGCGTCCTGCCGTTCAATCACACCACCGATGAGCTGATCAAGGTGATGAAGCCTTGGTACGACAACTATTGCTTTGCCGCCAAGAGCTATGGCAAGACCACGATGTACAACTCCGTGATGGTGCTCAATTTCATTAGCAACTATATCGATAATGAGTACGACATCCCCGACTCCATGGTGGAGACCAACATCCGCATCGACTATGACAAGATGCGCATGCTCATCCGCCACGACAAGGAGTTCACCCACGATGCCAGCATCATCCAGCAGTTGGTGACCCAGGGATTCGTGATAGGCGCGCTCAACGAGAACTTCCCTGCCGAGCGAATCAACGATCCGGACAACTTCCTCAGCCTGCTGTTCTATTTCGGCATGGTGACGATAGACGGAACATACAAGGGTGAGACCAAGTTCATCATCCCGAATGAGGTGGTACGTGACCAGATGTACACCTACCTGCTCGACACCTACAAGGAGAATGACTTGGTATATGATAGATATAGCAAGGGGAAACTGGAGAGCAAACTGGCTTATCATGGAGAATACAAGCCATACTTTGAGTATATAGCCGACTGCCTGAAGAAGTACTCCTCCCAGCGAGACAAGCAGAAGGGAGAGGCTTTCGTGCATGGCTTCACCTTGGCGATGACGAGCCAGAACAAGTTCTATCGCCCTATCTCCGAGCTGGACAATGACGGCGGCTATGCCGACATCTTCCTCTCTCCGCTCTGTGACATCTACAAGGACATGGTGGATTCATATATCATCGAGTTGAAATATTGCAAGAGCCAAACCACAGATGAGCAAGTGAAAAAGCTCTTCGAGGAGGCTTCTGCTCAAATCTCCCGCTATGCGGAAAGTGATATGGTCAGAGAGGCGGTAAAGACCACAAAGCTCCACAAGCTGGTGGTCATCTACCGCGGAGCGGAAATGGTGGCTTGCGAGGAGATATAATTACCGGAGAAGAATTACAGATTCAACAAATAATAAAATGATAAAATGATGAAAGCAAGACATATCTCTTATCTTATCGCATGCATGCTTATGTTATGCTGCCTGAATACTCAGGCGCAGAATGCATTCCCCTACCCTGCGCTGCCTGATACGCTGCGCAGCGTAGAACAGCGCGCTACCTACCTCAGCGAGCACTACTGGGACAACTATCAGTTTGCTGATACTACCCAACTGAAAAACGAGGAGATTACAGAACAGGGATTCGTCAACTTCATCGATATCCTCGCCCGTTTCAACGACGAGATCGCCCAGAAAGGCATCAGCGCCTTCACTGCCAAGGCTTACGCACAGAAGCCTGCCAAGGAGAAATTCGAGAGTCTGATAGAGCATTATTTCGACGATCCACAGTCGCCGATGAGAAACGACAGGGTATATAGCTTCTTCCTGGCGGAAATGAAGAAGTCGCCTTACTTCGATGAAGCGGAAAAGGAACGCATCGACTTCAAGTGGAAGGCGGCACGGAAAAACCTGCCAGGCACCAAGGCTACCAACCTCTCCTTCAAGCTGGAAGATGGAAAAATGCATCAGTTGACTGACTATCAGAACGAAAAGGTGATACTCTACTTCTATGATCCGGAATGCGAGAATTGCCACAAGGTTACGGCGTGGCTGAAAAAACAGACCATTCCTGCTGAATACAGAATGCTCAGAATCATTGCGGACGATCAGATAAGTGCTACTTACAGCATCAAGGCGATGCCTACGATCTACTTATTAGACAAAGGCAACATCGTGGTTTTAAAGGACTGTACGCCGGAACTGCTCATCAGCGTAATCAATAACAATTAATAAAAAAAACTAGACTGGTCGTCTAAGCGACGCTCAACTTATTATCATTTACATTTACATTTACTATTATTCAATTACATTATTTAATTATTCAATTTACATTCTTTAATCACACTTTAAATTCACTTTCTATATTATATTTTCTATTCTACCTTATTTCGCCTTTGTAGAGTCGTAATGCATATTGAACTCCTCGCGAGTGTGGTCGTTTCTTTTCATTACGATCACATAGTCACCATCCTTAACTATTCCAACCTTCGCAACAAGTGTGAAATAACCATACTTACCAGACTTGCCGTAATCGCCTGTCTCGGTGATGATAATCTTGTTGCCAACTAACTGAGAGTCAAACTTGATATTTGTGCCCTCATCGAAGATTACATTCTTGTGAGTCAACTGCAACTGACCACCCGAAAGAATCTTGCATACCAGCTTCTCGTTGTTCTCACCATTGATGTTAGAGGTTTCATTTACCTCAGCACCGGTTGTCTGTGAATAACTGAGCAGTGAGAAGTTTGACTTTGTTGTAACGGTGTTGACACGTGTTGTTGTATCGCCCGTCAAATCATCGTCAGCCGCACTGCAGCTTACTAAACCCAATGCCATCATACAAGTGATGACCATTCCAAAAAACTTTTTCATATTTTATCATTTACTAATTGTTATTCAATCATTTAAACCTGGTCTCCTCTTACAAGCATCTGCGGGGTTGCAGCACTCTGGAAGACTTCCAAAATAACCTTTCGGCCTAAATCATCTTTTACAATATACAAATGATATACAAGAATATAAAATGTACTTCTTACATTTGTTCGGATGCAAAGTTAGAGAAAAAAGTAATACGCTCCAAACTTTTTAGGTTAAATTATGTGAAGATATAGAACGTTTACGCACACAACGATTCTGTTACGTAACAAAATGATAGAAAAGCGAAAGAAAGATGAAAGAAAAGGGCATAAAAAAAGCGGGAACCCCGAAGGATTCCCGCTATTATTTTGGGTTGATAAATCTCGAAAATTAGTCGAGGTTAGCCAACTTGTTGTCAGAATGAAGAACATCCTTGATCTTGTGGCTATAGAGGTCAACCATGTACTCACGAGCCTTACCGCAGTACTGACGTGGGTCGAAGTACTCTGGGTGAAGAGCAAATGTCTCACGAACACCAGCTGTGAAAGCAAGACGAGAGTCAGAGTCGATATTGATCTTGCAAACTGCGCTCTTAGAAGCCTTAGTCAACTGCTCCTCTGGGATACCAACTGCATCTGGCAACTTGCCTCCGTACTTGTTGATGATATCAACATACTCCTGAGGAACTGAAGAAGAACCGTGGAGAACGATAGGGAAACCAGGAAGCTGCTTTTCTACTGCCTCCAAAACATCGAATGCCAATGGAGGAGGAACGAGGTGACCAGTCTTAGGGTCACGTGTGCACTGCTCTGGCTTGAACTTGTAAGCACCATGAGAAGTACCGATAGAGATAGCCAATGAATCAACACCTGTACGTGTAGCGAAATCAACAACCTCCTCAGGTTTTGTATAGTGAGACTCCTCAGCAACTACGTCATCCTCAACACCAGCGAGGACACCGAGCTCACCCTCTACAGTTACACCGAACTGATGAGCGTAATCAACAACCTTCTTTGTCAATGCAACGTTCTCCTCGTATGGAAGTGAAGAACCGTCGATCATTACAGAAGAGAAACCGAAGTCTACACAGCTCTTACATGTCTCGAAGCTATCACCGTGATCGAGGTGGAGAACGATCTCAGGATGGTTGCAACCCAACTCCTTAGCGTACTCTACAGCACCCTCTGCCATGTAGCGGAGCAATGTAGGGTTAGCATACTTGCGAGCACCCTTAGATACCTGGAGGATAACTGGTGACTTCAAGTTTGAAGAAGCCTGGATGATAGCCTGGAGCTGCTCCAAGTTGTTGAAGTTGAAAGCAGGAACGGCCCAACCGCCCTTGATAGCTCTTGCGAACATTTCCTTAGTGTTCACAAGACCGATTTTCTTGTAATCTACTGCCATAATT
>ERZ791628.248-NODE-248-length-24558-cov-2.38767_pt1 | contig 24558 bp, 22 predicted proteins | sample MGYA00510265_ERZ791628 | MGnify/ENA primary metagenome ERZ791628 (study PRJEB30046, sample SAMN00715184) | human gut metagenome | study: EMG produced TPA metagenomics assembly of the A metagenome-wide association study of gut microbiota in type 2... | reverse complement strand
TTCCATAATCCACATCCTCCTATCTTCTTCTACCCATAACTCCCTGTTTATTTTTCCTTGTTCTGGCAATAAAAATACCCCCTGACGGTTATTAAAATCGTCAGAGGGCTATCTTTAGTCAGTTAATCAATGTGATGACACATAATCATTAGCTTCTTTATAATATCCACTTGTCTTAAAGTCATTAACTATATATCCATAGTACTTCTTTGCATTGTCTGTCTGTGATAGCGCAACATAACATTTAGCCGCATAATAAGCAGCATTAACGTTAGTTGAATCACACTTGAACGCCTTAACATAATCCTGGACTGCTGAGGCATAATCCGACTTAGCATATGCTGTCTGCGCTTTGTTGTAGAACTCAGAAGCAGCCGATGCAAATGTTGCACCTGATATAGTATTATACAGGGATTTAGCTGAATCAGATGGAAGCGCACTTACATCTATATCCACTATCTTCTCTGCTGCCGCTGTACGGTTATTTGCTATATATTCATTAGCAGCTTCTATAACTGATATCAGAAGCTTGTTACCGCCTTCTGTGCCATTTACCTTACTTAACTGTTCCTGAAGTGCTTCTTTGTCTGCCTTAACTGTCTTAAGCTCATTTTCCAGACTATTAAGCTCTACATTACCTGATGACAGCTTCTCGCTATAATCAGCCAGGTTTCTGTTATACTCTTCTGTTATGCCTTTATATCTTGATGGCATAACAAGGAACCATATAAGTGCTGCACCAATAACAATACCAACAAGAACATTGATAATAGTAATAGCACCATTGCTTGGTTCTTTATAAGATGACCTTGGAAGTATAACATCATTACCGTTAAGAGGCTTACTTTCCTCTTCCTTAACCTTTTTTCTTGGCAGGAAGCTTCCAGAAGCATCATTGTCCTTAGCTGTCTGTACCTGGTTTATTTCATCCATGTACTTACATGCCAGTGTATTGTTTTTATCTATATGGAGTACTGCATTAAGAAGCTTTTTAGCTCTTGAATACTCGTTATCCTTAATATATATAACTGCTAAAAGAAGATGTGCCTTAACAAAATGTGGATTAGCTGCAACTATTTTTTTCAGCTGTATAACAGCCATGTCATAATTCTTATCCTTGGCATAATTAAGGGATATATTAAACTTCTTAATAGCATTCGTAACAGCCTCGAACTTATTCTGGTTAGACTGTATCTTTCTGATATAACTATCAGCAACATTATCCTCAGGTGCAAGATTCTTACTCATCACCCACTGTGAAAGTGCTTCAACCACTTCACCCATCTCACAATATATAAGACCAAGAAGGTTTCTTGCATTGATATTATACTTGTTTATCATAAGACTTACTTTAAGTGTCTCAATAGCACCAGAAAGATCTCTTACTCTCGCCTTTTCCAGTCCCTTGTTATAGTATATATCTGAGACCATAGCTGTTTTCTTATATATAGAAACGTCTGTCTGGCATTTAGGACATATGTCATTCGCTGACAGAACGCTGCCGCATTTGTAACATCTCATAATTACTTCTCTGTCTTTCCATCGATAATCTTAGTTATTAAGTCTGTAATATCAGGAACATCGTTATTGTATATAGCATCTTCTGCATCTTCAACCTCAAGACTAGGCTGAAATTTTTTAATCTCTTCATCAAAATCCAACATATTTATTCTCCTATCTGTGAATTCGTGTAATATCCATAATAATACGTTACTGCTAAGACCTTACTGGCTTATGATGGCACTCTTTATATCTGCAACAAGATAAAGTGAACCTGCACAAAACACCATATTCTCATCTTTAAGAGCGTTGACTGCAGCTGCTGCATTATCATATACTTCTATATCCATATCTGTATGCCTGTTAAATGCTTCTTTTATATACTGCCTGTCAAGCTGTCTTTTTCCACCAGTAACAGTAACTGCTATTCTGTCAAATGCTTTAGATGAACATAAAATCCCTATCATCTCCTCAAAGTTCTTATCACTCACAACCGAGAAAAGAAGTGCTGCCTTTTTACCAGATGATCCATACATAGCATCAACTGACTGGACAAATCTTCTTATACCATGAGGGTTATGTGCACCATCCACATATATATTATCAGTTACCTTTTCCATACGCCCCTGCCAGCTGTTATAAGCAAGTGCTGTTTTCATATTCTCATCATGCAGCCCTACCCCATACGTACTTTTTAACACTGCACATACAGTAAGTGCCAGGGCTGCATTCTCAACCTGATACAAGGCAGGCGTTTCCAGATGAAAACAATCATTACTATAATACTCATTATCAATTAAAAAATCAATACAACCATTTAAGTTTTTAACTATTGTATACTGCTGTGGGGTAACGCCATATGAAAAACTTTTCATCATATCCGCCTTCTGCTTTATAACCCCTGTAACCACAGCTTCATTATCTGTATACACAACCGGAACACCATGTTTTATGATTCCTGCCTTTTCTCCTGCTATTTTTTCAAGTGTATCGCCAAGAATCGCTGTATGTTCAAGACCTATTGCTGTTATTACAGAGCATATAGGTCTTTCTACTGCATTAGTAGCATCAAGTTTTCCACCAAGCCCTGTCTCTAAGACAACGTAGTCCACATTCTGCTCCTTGAAATATAACATAGCTATCCCGAAAAAAAAGTCAAAATATGCAAGTCCTGCATTATTCATACCTGCAGCAGCATATATCTTATTAAAATATTGTGTAAAATCCTCTTCTGATATGAGTTCTCTGTTAATCTGTATACGTTCCCTTATAGTATTAAGATGTGGAGATGTAAAAAGTCCTACCTTATATCCTTCATTCCTTAAACAGCTTTCTATATAAGAGCATACTGAGCCCTTGCCGTTAGTACCTGCTACATGTATTACTTTAAGTTCCTTTTCAGGATTTCCTATTATATTTAGTAGCTTTCTTCCTCTTTCAACTCCAGTTCCTTCATTGAACTGGCCCAGAGAATCAAGATATCTGCATATTTCGTTATAATCCATGATGTATTACCTTCTGTATCCTTCCCTGTACTATATTGCATACCTTAGATGTATCCAACATCCTCTAGTATATCTTCGCTGCATTTTATTATCAGCGGTTTTTTATCTCCTGTATACACATACAGCCTGTCCTCTTTTAAATATACCTTCCAGTCCCTGCTATCATGTACTTCTTTTAACATAGCTTCTATTGTAACTATCTGGCTTCTTGTATAGTTCATCGCAACATGCAAAAACAGTCCATCACCAAAATGAAACTTATAATAATATGCATTCCACAGTCTTTTTAAGTTATTCTTCCTTATATCTGTCTGTGTCTTATATTCTGCCCTGAGCTCCTGCCCTTCCTTTTCCTGTAACTCTAATCTGTCCTGTGCTATAATGACCTGATTACTTAATTCATCTTTCTTTCTTTTCTTTAGCTCACTATCCTCTAATCCCCTGTCTAACTGGCGTTTTACATCATTAACCCTGGCATAATAACTTTTAGTTTCGGCTTCTGTGTGTCCACCATTTATATATTCATCTTTCTTTAGTTCAAGCTCACTAAACTCAAGTGAAACTTTTGTATAATTCTCAGATGCAGCATCTGCACGCTTATCAGCTTCCTCTAACTGCTTCTTTTTAGTCTCAAGTTCCTTTATACACCTTGCCTTTTTTTCGTCAAGCCCGCTTATCTGCTTTGCAAGTGCCTGATATTCCTTCTCATCATTGTCTGCCTTTACTCTGTCACTATCAGCAACATATGATGGCATAAGCTCATCTGCTGCATATAAAGGTCTGTCATACTTCTTAACCGCAACACTTATAAGCCTTGCAAGCTGGAATACTGATATTCTGTTAAAATATCTTAAAGCCTGATACATTGTCTTTATCTCAACAGACTTATAATCAAAGGCTTCTATTCCAAAACAATCTATTACAAGCTTCAGCTTCGTAGGTGACTTCTGCTTTCTTAAGCACTTAAGAACTCCCATGCCATTAAACGCATCCGGCATAAGCTCCTTATGTACCACTCTTTTAGTTTCTATATCAGCCATACCTATAGCCTTATCCATAATCGGCGACCACTCCTTAAGCTGGTCAGGTGTCATATTCTTAAGACTCTGCATAAGATTATCCATAAATGCCTCATTATACTTATCAGTTATAATACGCATTTTATGTGCTGGTGCCATATACTGGCTTATAGAATATCCACTACCTGCTGTATCTATAACTAGTATTGAAAGCTTCTCTCTGCCTTCCTGCGTATTTATATCTATCTGCTGTGATAATGATACAAGCTCCATAAGTTTAATATCCATAAGCTTAAGAAGCTGTTCTCTTTTTACGGGCTTAAGCTCAGTCAGCCTTCCTTCAACCATATCTGATACTTTTTTATAGTCATAACCCATCTTTAACTTATCTGTAAATATCTGCGCTAATGAACTTGCAGCCTCTGCCATTCCAGATAACAGTCTTGATCCTGTTTCCTTTGCAGCACTCATAAGTGTAACACAGTCAAAAAAGGCAAGCTGAAGCCTTATATCATCATCTGACAACTGGTTAATTAGAGTGAATATATCTATCATAAAAGCCTCCCTTATGTTTTTTAATTTACAGGAACTGTAACTACACAAAATATCTTCTATATCTTATATATGTTCTTTTATTATATGATGTAATAAACAAAAGGTCAAAAAGTCTATAGTTTTTTATGTGTCATTCTTTAGAAACGTGTGCCGCCAGGCGCACCATTCCAAAAAGAGCTGCCAGCCATACGGCTTAGCAGCTCTGTTTATTTATATTTATTAAATTAGTTATGGGGTAATTAGCAAACACCCTGAGCGAGCATTGCATTAACAACCTTCTCGAAACCAGCGATATTAGCACCAGCTACATAGTCTGTCTTTCCACCAACTGTCATGTCATATCTCTTAGCAGCATCTGAAATGTTAGCGTAGATTGTTTCCATGATTCCCTTAAGCTTTCCATCAACTTCTTCGAATGTCCATGAAAGTCTCTCTGAGTTCTGGCTCATCTCAAGAGCAGATGTAGCAACACCACCAGCGTTAGCAGCCTTACCACCTACGAAGAGAACTCCATTCTCCTGAAGGTACTTAGTAGCTTCTAATGTTGTAGGCATGTTAGCACCCTCTGTTACAGATACAACACCATTAGCAACGAGCATCTTAGCATCCTCGATGTCTAACTCATTCTGTGTAGCGCATGGAAGAGCAAGGTCTACCTTGTACTGCCATACTCCGTGCTCACCATTCTGCTTAGCAAAGTACTGAGCTGATGGCTTAGCAGCAGCATATTCTGTAAGACGTGCTCTCTTAACTTCCTTAACTTCCTTAAGAAGTGCAACATCAATTCCTTCTGGATCATAAATCCAGCCTGTTGAGTCTGAGCATGTAACAACCTTAACACCTAACTGCTGTGCCTTCTGGATAGCATAGATAGCAACATTACCTGAACCAGATACAGCTGCTGTCTTGCCCTCAAGTGACATTCCATTGTCTTTCCATAAAGCATTAGTAAGGTATAATAAACCATATCCTGTAGCTTCTGTTCTTGCAAGTGATCCACCATATGTAAGTCCCTTACCTGTAAGTACACCTTCAAATGTACCACGGATTCTCTTGTACTGACCGAACATGAAACCAATCTCTCTTGCGCCTGTTCCGATATCTCCAGCTGGAACATCGACATCAGCGCCGATATATTTGTAAAGTTCTGTCATAAAGCTCTGGCAGAATGCCATGATTTCTGTGTCTGACTTGCCCTTAGGATCAAAATCAGAACCACCCTTGCCACCACCGATTGGAAGAGTTGTGAGTGAGTTCTTGAATACCTGTTCGAAACCTAAGAACTTGATGATGCCTAAGTTTACTGAAGGATGTAATCTTAAACCACCCTTGTATGGTCCGATAGCATTATTGAACTGTACACGGAAACCTCTGTTTACCTGTACCTGTCCCTTGTCATCTACCCAAGGAACTCTGAACATGATCTGACGATCTGGCTCTGTAATTCTTTCAAGAACAGCGTTCTTTCTGTAAACTTCCTCGTTAGCCTCAACGACTGGTCTTAAAGACTCAAGAACCTCTGTTACAGCCTGTAAAAATTCTGGCTGATCTGCATTTTTCTTAGAAACTAATTCTAATACTTCATCAACATATCCCATAACCGTATAACTCCTTTTAATTAATATTCGTACGCTTTAGTACGTTACCCAGATAATATTATATAAACACGACTTAATTTTTGCAAGTTTTTTATATGTTTGGCATAATAAAATTGTACATTTTTGAATATTATTAAGTTAAATTAGGCTAACTATTAATTTTAACTTATTTTATCTTTATATTATTAAGCATTTTTAAGTAAATAATCATTCATTTTTCTTATATAGTTTAATCATTGTTCCGCCTTTGATTCATCATTAAGGCTCATTCAGAAAATAATACATTTTACACACTTTTTTTATAGCTATTTTATTTATTTTTTTTCTTATATATGGTATATTATATTTTGTATGTCATTCTTTTTTCATACTTTTTTAACACAATTGTTACATTTGACAAAATACTATCGAAGATACTCTCTTACTGCTATGTTAAGAGGAACGATATGTATACACATATCGGATATACTTCGTGGATTTCAGGAGGTTTTATGTCGGGTTTTATGTCAGGAATTATTGACAGGGTAAAAGGGGATATGCATTATCTCTTCAAGAAGGGAACTGACCTTACAGAAGGTGAAAAGAAACGTAAGCTAAGAGCCTGGTCTACTGTTATAGGAATTGTACTGGTGATCGTACAGCTTGTGTTTACTGTTCTTACATTATTAAAGCTATACAAGCTGGATATACTTCCACTTAAGTATGCAATCATCTTAGATATCATACTTGTTATTATAGCAATATATAACTTTGCTTCACAGTTTACTAAAACACATATCATAGGTAAGATACTTGCGGTGTTGTTATCTGGTGTCTTATTATATACATTTTTATTTACTTCAAAGGTTGATGAAACACTCAACAAAATAAGTAATGTCAAAACAACTACAGATATTGTTGATGTTGTTGTTTTAAAGAATGATAAAGCATCTTCCATAAAAGATGCCATAGGCTACACCTTTGGATATAACTCAACTGCCAATTCAGATGACAACAAAGATGCTATAAAGAAGATTAATTACGATAATACTGCTGCTATCAAAACTAAAGAATATCAGGTATGGCTTAATATGTTTGATGCACTTAACAGTGGTACTGATATACAGGCTGTTATTATCAATGATGATTCCCTGCAGATGTTGTATGAAGAAAACGAAGATTTAAAAGATTCTATAAAGATTATTGGAACGATAAAGCTCACAAGAAAGATTGAACTCAGCGCTTCTGACAAAAAAGTAAACGAAGAACCTTTCATTATATATATATCAGGAAACGATGAAGAAGGTGAGATTAAGACAATAGGCCGTAGTGATGTAAATGTGTTATGTGTTGTTAATCCTGTTTCAAGACAGATACTTCTTATAACAACGCCAAGAGATGCTTATGTATATATGGAAAATCTTAACGAAGGCATGAAAGGTATGGATAAGCTTACTCACGCAGGTATGTGGGGAATAGATTACTCTATGGCAACTCTTAACCGACTTTACGAATGTAATATAGACTATAGTGTCAAGGTTAACTTTACCGGCTGTGTAGCTGTAGTAGATGCCCTTGGTGGTGTAACTATCAACTCTGATGTTGATTTTGAGAACGGATGGGAAGCTGCTCCTGAAACATATCACTTCGTTGTAGGTGAGAACGAATGTAACGGGGAACAGACTCTTGCCTTCTGCCGTGAAAGAAAGGCTTTCCTTGATGGTGATTACCAGAGAGGCCGCAACCAGTTATCTGCACTTACAGCTGTTATAAAAAAGCTTACTTCACCTGCTATTCTTACTAAGTACAGCTCTATACTTGATTCTGTAGGTAACATGATTCTTACAAGTATGCCTACATCTGATATAACCGCTCTTGTAAAAGGACAGCTTGCAGATACAAGAGAATGGAATGTGCAGAAATTCAGTGTAGGAGCTGAACCTGATTCACTTCCTAGCTTATGGTTAGGACATAATGCTTCTATGTCAAAGCTATATACTGGTGATGTAGAGATGGCAAAGAAGCTTATAGATAAGATTGAGAATGGAGATGTATTCAATGTAGATGAATACTATGAAGCTGAGGTAAAGAATATACCAAACTATAATTCTTTTTATAAGCTAAATGGTATTTCTTCTAACAGCAGCTCTAGCAGCAGCAATACTACAAAAACCACTTCTGCTGTTAAAGAAACACAGCCTGCTACGACAAGACGAAGTGTTAAAACTACTGCTGCCACAGAGGAAGAAATAGCAAATACAAAGGCAACAGAACCTGCTACCGTAAAACCTACCGTTGCTACTGAGGCTACTGCTGCTCCAACACAGAAAACAACAGAAGCAACTGCACCTACAACTACTGCTGCCGCTGCTGAGGCTCCAAAGGCCGAAGCTGGTAATATAAGCGATGTTGAGCGTACTGCTCCTTAAGATTTTTCTTTTATAATTAATTTATAACAAAAAAGTGGCAGCTGTGATATGTATCATACAAGACATATCACAGCTGCCACTTTTTTATTTTTATTACTTTTGGGCATGTTCGCCATACTTACCATAATACTTACCATAGTACTTGCCATAGTACTTATTATCATCCATATCAACCTTGTTAAGAACAACTCCAAGTAACTTGCAGTCTGTCTTTTTTATCTGCTCAAGCCCTTTCTGTGCATATTTATAGCTGACACTGTTAGATGCCATAACATATGCAACACCATCACATTCCTGTGCAACGATTGCACTGTCTATAACACTTCCGATTGGAGGTGTATCTATTATTATGTAATCATACAGATCTCTTAAGACCTTTATAAGTGTCTTGAACACCTTGTTACCAAGAAGTTCTGTAGGATTCGGTGGCACAGGTCCTGAGAATACAACATTAAAGTTCTCAACATTCGTTGCATACATAACTTCCTCAAACTTGTTTATTCCTGATAAAAAGTGAGTAAGCCCCTTAACAGATGTATTAATCTTATATCGTCCAACAAGTACAGATTTTCTTAAATCTGCATCTATGAATATAACCTTCTTGCCTGCTTCTGCCAAAGATACTGCCAGGTTAAAGGACACTGTTGACTTGCCTTCACCCGGTGTTGTGCTTGTAAGCATGATAACTTTTACATCAGAGCCGCATAGCTGTATGTTAGTTCTTAAGTTCTTATATGCTTCGTTAGCTCTGTAATCAAGCTTTCTTAAGCGTTCTATGTTAATCGTCTGCATATCTTTTACACTCCTGTTTACTTGCTTCTTTTCTTCTTTGTCTTTCTAGACTTTTTATTCTTTCCCAGACCATCATCCATCTCTTCTGATATAGGAATAACTGCAAGTGTGCTAAGATCAAAATACTTCTCAACATCTTCAGTAGTTTTAACCGTATCATCTAACATTGACCTGATTATTATAACGGCACATGATAACACTATACCTAACGCTAAACCTATAAGTGTCCATTTCTGTACTGTATCAACTGCTGGTTCTTCTGACAGTGAACCTTCTTCGATAACATTAACCTGCTCTATCTTCATGATATCGCATATCTTCTTTGATGAAACCTGCGCCACCTTATCAGCTATATCCTTTGCTCTTTTAGGATCATCACTTGTGACTGTTATCTGAAGTACTCTGGTATCTGATGGCGTATCCACAGATATAGTTGACGCCAGCTCAGAGGCTTTCATGTTAAGCCCAAGCTCTTTAATAACCTGATTCATAACTGGTGCGCTTGTAACAAGTATCTGATAATCTTTTGTAAGCTGTGTTGAGAGCTGTACATCCGACAATGTAGTTGCGCTGTCGTTTGCTCTGTTAAGGACATATAGCTTAGTTTCTGATTCATACTTAGGTGTTATAAGAAACTTAGAAACAAGAAAACCTGCAAGTCCGACTATAATACCTGTTGCAATAATCAACAATATCTTTTCCCATAATATTGATAATATATGTCCTATATCAATCTCAACTTCATCATTCTGAACATTATCTTTACCCATTTGCTGCATTCTCCATATCTAATATATATCTTTTTATTATATCGGCCACTCCTGCATCATCATTAGAAGGTGCAATATAGTCTGCATATTTTTTTACCTCGGGATATGCATTTTCCATAACAGCTGATAAGCCCGCTATCTTTAACATCGGTATATCGTTCATGCCATCTCCACATGCTATAAGCTCAGCTTCTGTTATATCAAGCTTTGCAAGCAGCTCCTTCAGCGAATTATCTTTAGCCACACCATATGGAACAACTTCAAGAAAATAATCCTCTGAATAGAAGGCATCTATCACTCCATGATATTTTGAAAGCAGTGCCTCCTGTACAGGAATAAGCTTCTCGTGTTTTCCAACTACTAGAAACTTAGACACAGGATAGTTTACATAAGCTTTCAGGTTATCTGTTTTTATGATTGCAGCTGCATTACAGAATGCTTCCTTTAAAACATATTCGTCTGTATCACTCTCTGATACAATCTTTCCATCTGAATAAGTTAATGCATATACATCGTTATCTTTTGCAAAATCACATATATCATCTATACACTCTTTTGGCAGTTGATGGCTTACTATAGTCTCTCCTGTCACACAGTCCACTATCTTTCCACCATTATATGCAAGTATATATCCTCCTTTATCAGGAAGCTTTAATTCATCTGCTATAGGTGTTATTCCAAAAAGCGGTCTTCCAGATGCAAGTATAACCTTTACCCCCATATCTATCGCTTTATCTACTGCTTCTATATTCTTAGCAGGTAATTTTTTATTATGATCTGTAAGTGTTCCATCAAGATCAAGTGCTATTGCTTTGTACTTCATAACTTCTCCATCATACTGTCTTTGTATTTTTACCAATAGAAACTTTAACATATAAATGTATGAATTACAACTTATTAATTAATTCTCATCTGGTCAAAAGCACCTGATATGTCAAGCATACCATAACCAGCTGTTACATTTGGATATTGCTCACTGTTCTGCCTTTTAGCGCCTCTTATCAGGTATGATTTAATCTCCGTATTTCCGATTACCTCCCTGTTTTTATTAGTCACACCCCAGCTTAAAAAAAGTGCGGCCGCTCCTGCTGCATGTGCGGCTGCTATACTTGTTCCCGACATTCTTTTATAGCCTTTTACGCCTCCAACACCATATACATCGACACCCGGTGCCACTATATCTGGTTTTACCCTGCTATCGGCTGTATATCCCCTGCTGCTGTTTATATCACTTCCACCAGTATTATGATTATATGCTCCAACTGTTATTAGCCTTGCAGCACAGGCTGGCTCTACTAATGTTATATCAACATCAGATTCAAGAAAATACGCATCTGAGGCACTAAGAAACCTGGGTGTTATCCACGCATTAAAATATCCTGGCAGGTTTGTAAGACTATAAACAAGTACTTTCCATACTCCCTCCGCAGGACTTTCAAATCTCATAAATATTATTTCCTGGCCTGCAACACTTTCTGTTATCTGATAATCAACATATATTCTTGAATTCTCAAGTAAAAAGGCATATTCACTGCTCATCCCTATTCTTGCTGGTATACGGGGTATAATCTCGCCCGTTGGCGAGACTATGGATACAGAAAGAACATCCAGGCTTTTTGCCCATATTTCTATAACAAAACCCTTTCCTCTTTTATCTACATTAATCTCCATAGTTTTGCTATCTGCTGCTATACCTGCATAACCACTAAAATGTGTTCTGCTTACAGCCTCATTTCCTGCTGGAACAACAACGCATGTATTCGTAAGCTTTGTATATGCATCAAAAACATCTGCAAGTGGTGTTGCTCCTGTTCTTGAACCAGAACCGCTCCCAACACCTGATATTATAACAAGCGGCTTATTTCTTCTCTGTGCATAATCCTTTAGAAATGTTGCTGCAAGCATTATATCGCTTTCCTGAAAAGCTGGCACATCATCTTTTATATAAAAATAATCCCTTAAATATCTTTTGGCACCTTTAAGCTTAACACATACTATATCTGCCTCTGGTGCAACACCTATATAGCCGTCAGTGTATGATGAAGCTGCTATCCCCGCCATAAAAGTACCATGTCCGTTAGTATCCTGGCTTTTGACGTAGCTATATGGATCTTCTCCGGCTTCATAAGCCCGTATGGCAGTATTTATAGCAGCGGCTTCATACACTCTTCCATAGCTTACAAGACTTGAAGCCTCATATTCGACTGTCTGGTCCCATATAGCCAGTATTCTTGTATTGCCAGAGCTGTCCTTAAAGTTATTTCTTAAGTAATCTATTCCTGTATCAATAAAGCCTATGATAACGTCCTGGCCTCTTGCATTAAGAAAAGGCTGGCTTGTTATATTAACTGCACCAGTTTCTTCCATACTTGATATATCAGCACCTAAAACAGCCTGTCTGTCAGACAGCTCCATAAGTCCATATATCTTAGGTATTGTATAGTATCCTAAAGAGCTTATATTTAACTCCCTGTTTTCTGACAGCCTGCTATGCATTATAATCCACTGTTCATCAACCTGCTGGATGCATACATCAGGATTGTTTTCAAATATTTTACTGACTATCGGAATATTGACAACTATGTAATCATAGATATCCTCATCCATAATCATCTTACTACACTCTGACATATAAAAATAATGTCCTTAAAGATATTCTTCAAGGACATTATATGTTTAATAATAATAAGATATGATTACATACCTGGAAGTGCTTCCTGTCCACGCATCATTATAACAGGTACACCCTTGTTGTTAATATAATCCTCTGTTATAAGCACAGAACCTATATTATTATCCTTAGGTATCTCATACATTATATCCAGCATATACTCTTCAATGATTGAACGCAGGGCTCTTGCTCCTGTTTTCTTCTCCATCGCTTTCTTAGCGATAGCTGAAAGTGCGCTATCATCAAACTCAAGACTTACCTCATCAAGCTCAAGAAGCTTCTGATACTGCTTAAGTATGGCATTCTTAGGCTCTTTCATAATCTTTACAAGCATATCCTCTGTAAGTCCATCAAGCGAGAATACGATAGGGAGTCTTCCTAAAAATTCTGGTATCATTCCAAACTCTCTTAAATCCTCTAACTCAACCTTTGATAATATGTTGCTGTCATTATCATACTTATCCTTAAGGTCTGCATTAAAGCCTATGGATGACTGTTTATTAAGCCTTGCCTTTATTATACTTTCAAGCTCCGGAAAAGCTCCTCCACATATAAACAATATATTTCTTGTATTAACAGTAACCTGTGGAACCATGGCATTCTTGCTTGTTGCACCTACTGGAACCTCCACATCACTTCCCTCTAAGAGCTTAAGCATTCCCTGCTGTACTGATTCTCCACTTACATCCCTGCTTCTTGTTTCCTTCTTCTTGGCTATCTTATCAATCTCATCTATAAAGATGATGCCTCTTTCAGCCTTTTCAACGTCATTATCTGCCGCAGCTAGAAGCTTCGATACTACGCTTTCTATATCATCACCTATATATCCTGCTTCTGTAAGAGAAGTAGCATCAGTAATAGCAAGTGGCACCTGAAGGAGTCTTGCAAGTGTCTTTACAAGATACGTCTTACCACTACCTGTAGGTCCTATCATAAGCATGTTGGACTTTTCTATCTCTATATCATCCATGGTATTTGTTGCTACACGCTTATAATGATTGTATACAGCAACTGACATGACCTTCTTGGCATGCTCCTGTCCTATAACATACTCATCAAGCATACGCTTGATTTCATGTGGTGCAGGAAGCTTTTTAAGATCAAGCTTTTCTTCTTTCTTATCTTTATTATTTTCTTTGCTTTCCTCCTTCTTTTTCTTAACCTTCTGCTTATCTGACATATTATTTCCCATCATATTGAAACCACCAAACATCCCCATGTTAGGCATGTTTGGGATTCCTTTCATAAGCTCGTTATAATCTATGTCGTTGTTGTTTATTGCATCAAAGGTCTTTTGCATGCAATCAGGGCAGACATACAATCCACCTGGCATGCTTATCATCTTGCCTGCTTTAGATTCTGTCCTTCTGCATACATAGCATACCTTTTCATATTCATCGTTATTATTATTATTATTATTATTATCACTCATATATTCCTCTATTCCGCATCAGAGGAGTTATCAGCTTTTCTTACCTAATGTAACCTCTGTGCTCTTTAGTACATATTCACTACCCTCAAGATGATAGTAATCAATCTTTACTTTTTCGCCAGCTGCATAGTACTGCAGTGTTGTCTGCAGACCTGACATAGTAGTTATAGTCTGGTCATCAAAGCCTACTATAATATCATAAGCTGAAAGTCCTGCCTTCTCTGCTGCTGAACCTGATGCAACTGTTCTTATCATAATACCCTGTGGGTATCCATACATAGATGCATATGTGCTTGTAACATCTATTGCTGCGACTCCAAGATATCCTGCATTATCTGATGATACCTTCTGTCTTGTCTGTTTGCTCATAAGTGAACTTATAAGATCCTTTACGTTTGATACTGGTATTGAATATGCCATGCCTTCGACACCATCACTTGATGTCTTGGCAAAATTAATTGCTATAACTTTACCACTTGCGTTAAGAAGTGCTCCACCACTGTTACCAGAATTAATAGCTGCATCTGTCATAATAAGACCTGAAAATGTTACATTGTTAACTGTGATAGATCTGTCTAATGCACTTATAATACCTGTTGTAACTGACTGTCCTTCACCAAGTGCGTTACCTATAGCAACAACCTGCTGACCTACTGTAATTGTATCAGAATCTGCAAGTTCTGCAATAGCTATTTTACTAAGTGTGTCAGAAGGTATATCTGACAAAGACACTGCAACTACTGCTATATCCTGATCAGATTTAGACCCCTTTACTGTTGCATTTACTGACTGATTGTCTATAAATACACATTTAAGATTGGAAACTTTGTCAACAACATGCGCATTAGTTACCATAAGGAGCTCTGTATCATTCTTACCAACTATAATACCTGTTCCGCTTGTTGATGCCTCATACTGCTGCTGTCCACCCCAGTTAAATATTGAAGATGAACTGCTTGTCACTGATGTTGTACCATTGAGTGCAACCATGGCTGGAAGTGCCGCAGATGCTACACTTTCCACATTCATTGCTGATGTTGACAGATTGGCATCTCCCAAGGTATTTAACTGGTCTGTTGTAGTTCCTATATTACTTGAAACAGTCGATATCGTATAGTTTCTGTTATCAGAACCACCAAGATACTTTTTCTCAAGCTTATAAGTTCCATACATAGCTGAACCGGCAACAACACCGAATATAGCTGCTGATAAAACTATGCTTAAAAACTTCTTAGGCCATGTAGTCTTTGTGGCACTATGTCCATCCAAAAACCGGTTATGCTTCTTCTGTTTCTTCTGGTGCTCATCTGCTGTCTGGCTGTTGTTTGTACTATTACCAGCTACATATGAGTATCTGTAAGTTGACTGGCTATCTGTATCTGTGTTGTTTGCATTATTTGTATTGCTGTATTGTGCATATCCAGTATTCTGATTGAATCCATTATTCTGATTAAATTCAGTATTCTGACTGTTTCCAGTATTCTGACTGTTTCCAGCACCTTGATTATATCCGTCTGTATTCTGGCTATAGCCTGAGTTCTGGTTATATCCTGTATTTTCGTTATTGCCTGTATTTTCGTTATTGCCTGTACCCTGAGTATTATAAGAATTATTATTCTCATAATTGTTTTCTTCATTATTATACATATCCAACACTCCTTTTTGTAGTTTTCTATAGAAAATGTGGTCATATATATTTTACCTGTATATGAAATATAAAATGAACACATTTCGTTTTCATACGTTTAGTATATTCACGAAATGTGTTCATATTGTGTTTTACTTGTTAAGAAAATCTGAACTATCATTTATTCTTTAAGTGATTCCTTAAAACTTTCTGATACAGCCTTAAGTGCTTCCTCTTCATCACTTCCATCGGCTGTAAGTGTTATCTCTTCACCACATTTGACACCTGATGCAAGTATTGAAATAACACTTTTTGCATTAGCTGTCTTACCCTCACCATACTTAAAAGATATATCAGACTTATACTTAACAGCTTCATTACACATTGCTCCGGCTGGGCGAAGATGTATTCCAAGCTGACTTGTTATTAAAATATTCTCACTTACCATAACAATCCTCATTTCTATGCATATCTTTACGCATTTAATTAAACTTATATATGTGTACTATCTTGTAGTTGTCTGTTGTGTCTGGCTGCTGCTATTGTCAACTGTTGTTTCCTGCTGTTTAGCAGACAACGTAAGCTTCACTGAGCTGCTTCCTGAAACACTGCAGCCATCTGGCACACTCACACTTACATCTACACTATGTGTTCCAGATGATAGTCCAGCTGCATTAACATTGCATGTTATATCTGTAGCACTGATATTTTCTAATATCGTTCCTGTTCCGGATATTATAACATCTATACCTGTTCCTTCAATCACAGCATTATACCCTGATGATACGTTTTCAATCTTTATCGCATCTGATGATATATGAACCGTCTTTGTTGAAGCTTTAGATATCTTTACAGTAACCTGCAGTCTTGAATCAGAAACTATCTTAACACCAGAAGGTACATAGTCTGTCAGCTTGAATGTATACGTCTTATCTTCGCTAAGCCCATCTACCGAAACAGCTGATGAAGGAATAGTTATATTATCTATCTTTGATAATGCCTCCTGCTGTCCGCTTATAACAACCGAGGTCTGGCTAAGACTTGTACCCGTTACAACACAATCCTGTGAAGGTGTTCCACTTGTTTTTACTACAACTGGTACAGTTTTTGTTCTTGCCATCTCTACTATCACATCTGCTGTTTCTGATGACATTTCAAGTTCTTCATTTGCTATTATATTTCCATCTGAATCATACATATTAATGTCTGACTGTGTATTAACCGTTCCTTTTGCACCAGATACATCAACATCAACTCCGACTGAGGCAACCCCTTCAACTAAAGATGTTGGACCTGTCACTTTAATATATGTTGGTGATGTTGTTGTTGATGCAACGGCATATCCATTTGCCGGAGTGCCTGTTGTATTAACATTCACAGCGTATGTGTTTGTATCCCTGTTTTCTATGCTTAACTTAAGAGCTGATGTTCTTGGAACAGCTTCAACGTTATTAAGCACCTGTCCATCTTTGACCACCTGAACCTGTATATCTACATAATCTGTAAATGCAGTAACCTTACTTAAATCAGCTGTTGCAGCTATATCACTTGTCTTAAGATCTGTAACCACACTTTTGGGTCCACTTACTGTAACAGATATCTTACCTCCATCAACAACCTCAAAGGTATAATTCTTTTCAGTAAGACTCTGTGTATTAACCAGCTGGACTGTGATATTACTGAAAGTATAGCTAGTGTTTGGATCATATATATTAACAATGACCGTCCATAATATCACCGCAAATACTGCAGATACGATTTTCAGGCTGAGATTATTAAATATCTTCTCTTTCATGCTTCAACCTGCCCCTCCATATCTTAAATGACTTGACATCTATAGTTCTTCTTCTGATATATTCAAGTTTATTCTTCAGTGAATCAGAATCTATATCATGTATAAGTTCTCCACCAAATGCTACAGATACCTTACCAGTCTCTTCTGATACTATGATGGTAAGGCTATCTGTTGCCTCACTTATACCAACACCTGCCCTGTGTCTTGTTCCAAGTGCTTTGCTAAGATTAACATTATCTGTGAGTGGAAGATAACATGTTGCAGCAACAACCCTGTTCCCTCTGATTATAACAGCTCCATCATGAAGTGGCGTATTATGTTCAAATATATTAATAAGAAGCTGGCTTGTCACTATACCATCTACAGGTATACCAGTCTTTATATACTCTTCAAGCACAATATCCTGCTCTATAACTATAAGTGCACCTGTCTTTACAGCTCCCATCTTATAACAGGCATCTACAATCTCATCTGCTGTCTTAACACTGAAGCGTTCATCTTTATCACTGTTATCTCCAAAGTTAAAGAACCTGAGCATAAAGCGTTTTCTTCCAAGCTGTTCAAGTGCACGCCTTAATTCTGGCTGGAATATAATAACCAGTGCTATAATACCGACACTGATTGTCTTTCCTGCTATCCATAAAATAGTTTTAAGGTTGAGAAGATACGCTACAACCGCAAAAAGAGCCACAACTATTATGCCCTTTAAAAGTGCCCATGCCTTGGTGTTCATAATCCACAACAGAATATTATATAAAACTACTGCAATAATAATAATCTCTATAACATCTGTCCATGTAATCCTTGGTATATATAATTTTGAAAAGTAATTCTGTAACAGATTACCCGATGTTGTCACGTTCTCACCCCTTTTTATATTAAGATGTAAGGCTTAAAAATATTCTGCCACTTACTGATGTAAAGGTCAAAAATATTCTGCCACTTACTGATTACTTGTCAATAAAGTATATATCATCTTCTTCCTCAGTTGCTGCTGTTGTAGACTTTGACTGTCTTACATCACTTATATCTGAGGCTTTTTTTGTCTTTCTTGCATTTATCTGCTTTACTCTAACATCCTCTCCGGCAACATTTATCTTAGGTACTGCCTTAACATAGTAATAGTATTCATCATCTTCGTACTGAACATACTCTGTTCTTCTGAAATCTACAGCAAAGAATAATATATTACATATATAACCTGCAAGCGCACCTAATATAACACTGATAACTATCAGTATAATATTAAGCCCTGTTTTTAAAAGTATTTCTCCTAATACAACAACTACAAACTGAGCTACACTTCCGATTGCTATAGCATAGCCCCATGCATAATCGATCTTAAGCCTTCTTACTATATATACAATAATAATCGTTACTGCTAAAGCAGCCATAACAAGAAAAAGCTGTTTATTCTTAACAAGACTTTCTATAAGATATGAAACCTGAAGCATACTCTCTGTAAGTGACTTGTTAGTAACTGCTGTTTCATAAACACTTGCTGTATTGATTATATAGTATATGATCACACCAAAAGATACCGGAACAACTGAAATCACAGATGAACACAATCCAACAGCAACAGGTAATACAAAAGGCATCTTAATCCAGCACATAAACACAGTTAATATCAGAAGATATCCTGACTTAGATGCAAACCTGAAATATAAAAGATACATAAGAAGAACAACACAAAGTGCTATAAGTGCGAATTCAACTGATATGGCATACAGATGTGCTACCATAAACAATGATAACATAACAATAGTAAAACCAACCGGTAAAAATGCACATATAACTGATATAAGTATTGCAATAACCGGATTATTCAGCTTCTCCATATATCCTATGCTTGCATTCAGCATAATGAATGAAACAAGCGCCACAATAAACTTTAACGCAGGAACAAGATATGTATCATACTTATTATAAAATCTTCTAAACTTTTCTTTAAATTCTAATAATACTGCCATCACTTCCTCCACAATTATCTTTTTTTCTTCTGGCCATTATAAAATCTTTCAAGCTTATTAAGCCTTGAAAAATACTTTTTAAGCCCTTTTCTTGAATTCTCATACTGAAAGCTGTATACAAATCCTGCTGTTATAGCAAATATAACAAGCATAATTATATAGTATATTGCCACCTTTTTTCCAAAAGCAAGATAATCCATTGAATTAATATTCTCGACTAATCCTTCTGCGTTGCATAATACATACATAATAGCAACTATCGCAAAGGCAAGTGTTGTAGTGATCAATGTCTTTAATATCCCAAATGCGACATAATCACCCTTGAAGTATCTGGCTGTCCTTAACATCCTTCTGCCTTCATTTTTCTCATATATAGCCATCTTGGTCATCATTTTAACCTTATTTTCATTAAGCAAAACATTCACCTCATTATAATCTACATAAGTTTTACATAAATATACCATATTTTATCTTAATTGTATATTACTATTTGCGAATGTCCACCTCTTGAAGCTGTGACTATTCTTACTTTTCTGTCTTCTACAGTAAATGTACGGTCCGTTGTTGCAGATACATAATTATTCCATACCTGATTGCAGCTTTCCGGAAGCAGCTGTGCTAACACACCTTTTATTCTTGCATCGAATCCTTCATTTCTCTGCTTGATATATATGATTGAAACATCTGGCTGTGTTATTATCTCCCCATAATATGTACCACCATCTGTGTATACATATACATTGGAATATTCCTGTGTAAAGCCTTCTTTGTTTAACACCTCACCTATATCACTGCTTGTTTTTCCGTCACTTCCTGTGCTGTTGTTATTTTCCTGACTATTACCGCTGTTTGAAGAACCTGATTGATTATTTCCTGGATTGTATGAACTGTTTCCATTGTTTCCTGTATTGTTATTGCTGCCTGTACCTGATAAGTTGTTTCCTGTACTGTTACTGTTTTCATGACTACTTCCTGTACCGGCTGAATATCCGCTGTTGTTTCCTGTACTGTTGTAAGAATAGCTGCCATTATCACTGTAACTACTTCCTGTACCAGAACCAGAGCCTGCACTGCTTCCTGCCTGTACAGAAGATGATGGCTTAAGAATACTTCCATTACCTGTATATACAGTATAACCATTCTTAGAGCCTGCTGCTGCACTCTCTATTCCTTCTATAGCTATGGCATCTGATACATCACCAACTGTAGCAGTAAGTGCTGCTGTACCTGTTCCTTTGACAGTTACAAGTCCATCCTGTTTAACAGTCATCACATCGTCGTTACTGCTTGTCCATATAAGCGCCTTATCTGTATCTGCTGGTTCTACTATAGCTGCTGCCATAAATGTAGTTCCAACTGGTATAGCAGTATCATCCATAAGTATCTCTACTGTTGTTATCTCTTTAACTGCATTATTATCAGCTTCTGCATCCTGTGGTCTTAGATTTTTCTGTGTAAGAGTCATTCCAACTGTATTTTCTTTACTTTTATTATGTTCTGATATAACACCTGCGGTTATAGCTGCTGCTATGAGAACTAAAACAGCTATACCTGCTATTATGAAAACCAGCGGTTTAATCTTGTAATTCTTTTTATCCTTCATACTTTAACATATCCCTTATTATTATATTTCAAAACTATTCTCATCTGTATATGCATATCGTGGGATTATCATCCCACGATAGTAAGTATAGCATATTTTATTGTAATTTGAATTAAAATTTTAAAATAAAGGGATAAACCTTGAACATTACTGTGCTATTCCCGATATTCTTGATATAACACAATTAATCAGATATATTAGTATATATATTGTAACTATAGTAGCACCAACCGGTGTTGATGCAAATATTGATATTACAATACCAAGTACAGCACCAAGTACTGACAATACAGCAGCATATATTATTACAAGCTTAAAGCTTTTCATGATACGCATGGCCGATAATGCAGGAAATACAAGCAATGCTGTTATAAGAAGAGAGCCTACAAGATTCATCGCAAGAACAATAATAACTGCTGTTATAACTGCAATCACCATATTATAAAAGCCTGTATTTTTCCCCATAGAACGGGTGAAATCCTCATCAAATGTAACAGAAAATATTCTGTTATAAAATATAACAAAAAATGCTACTACTATTATAGAAGCTGCTATACACATAACAACCTCTGAACCTGTAAGCGTAAGTATGGAGGTTGAGCCAAAAAGAGTAGAGCAGACATCTCCTGATACATTAGATGAAACTGAAAAAACATTTAATATAAGATATCCAACAGCCATAGCTCCAACTGATAGCATCGCTATAGCAGAATCCCCTTTAATCTGGGTGTTGTTTCCTGTTTTCAGCAGAAGAACAGCACATATGATAGTCACTGGCATAATAAACAGATTAACATCTGCTATCTTAAGAACTGTCGCTATCGCAAGTGCACCAAACGCCACATGTGAAAGGCCATCACCTATGAATGAGAATCTCTTAAGCACAAGTGTAACGCCAAGAAGTGATGAACATAAAGCGATAAGCACGCCAACAATAAGTGCATATCTGACAAATGGATATGACATATAAAACTGAAATTCCTGAATAAAATCTGACATTACTTATCATCTCCTTTAATCTTTCCTAAAACATCCGCCTTATCGCTGTTTAAGAACTCTTTCTTCGTTCCATAGAAACTGTCCTCACTATCTACATATAGAATATGCGTAGCATATGACACCGCATGAAGGTCATGCGAAACCATAATTACAGTTATTCCTTTATTATTAAGCTGCTTTAAAAGCTCATAAAAATCTGCTGTCACCTTAGGATCAAGTCCTGTAACAGGTTCATCTAAAAGTATAACCTTGGATGTGGCACACAGTGCCCTTGCAAGAAGTACTCTTTGCTGCTGTCCACCAGAAAGGTTACGGTAACACTTTTTCTTAAGTTCCCATATATCAAGCTCTTCCATCTTCTGCCTTGCAAGTTCTTTTTCCTTCTTTCTATAAAAAGGCCTGAATCCGCCTGAAGCAAGAGTACCTGAAAGTACAACCTCCCAGACCGTTTCATGTTGCTGGAAAATCTTTCTGCACAACAGTCTGCTGTGGAAGATATCCAATCTCATAAGCCTTAAGTCCATCTGAATATGTAATATCACCAGATACTTTTTCTATAAGGCCAAGCATTGTTTTTATAAGTGTACTCTTACCGGCACCATTTTCTCCTAATACACACAGGTAATCGCCTTTTCCCACTTTAAAATTCAGATTTTCCACTACTGCCTTTCCATCATATCCTAAAGCAAGATTGTTACATTCGATATATGACATACAGGTGTCACCCCTTTCTTTTTTCTTATAACAGGCAATATAATGATGTGAGTGTCAAAAGTGAATTTTTATACTTTTGACACTTACATCATATACTTACATGTTAATTATGATAATGCTTGTTTTAATACCGTAAGATTCTTTAGCATCACATTAATATAATTATAATCCTCTGATTCTGATATCTTAACTGACTGCATTGAATCCATCTGCAATATTTCCTGATTCTTATCCTTTGTGTTATCTTTTATAGTCATAGCAAGCTTTTCATCTGAACCATCTATAGTAAGAATCGCTTTAGTTCCTGTCTCATCAACCTTGCCCGCAAGAAATGTTACAGTTTTAAAGCTCGCCTCTGTCTCTGCACTACATCCTGCAAATGCTGCATAATAATCAAGATTATAATCATCCACAAGATATCTGAAAGGAAATCTGTCGCCAAATACTACTGTCTTAAGTCTTGCAGCACTTATAACTGACTCATATTCTTTATCAAGATCTGAAAGCTGTTTTATATATGCATCTGCGTTACTCTGGTATACTTCTGCATTATCTGTATCCAGATCCTTTATAACATCCGTAAGCTTCTGTACAAGAATCTCTGCATTCTTTACCGACAGCCATATATGCTCATCATATTCTATTTCGTCTGTTTCTCCATGCTCTCCATGACTATCCTCAGAAGCTGTGTGGCTATGTCCATGTTCATCATCCTGCATTCCTTCAACAACCTCTTCCTCTTTGGCTCTGTCACCAAGAAGCTCCATCATATTTACTTTTTTCATGTTCTTGTTAACTGTTTCCCTTACAGCATCAAACACCCATGCATCAGATGAACCACCAACATAAACAAACATATCTGCTGAGGATATCTTTGCCATATCCTTTGCTGATGGCTGATAGCTGTGAAGATCTGCTCCACCATCCACAAGCAGGGTCAGGTTGAATTCTTCTGATTCTTCCCCAATAATATTCTGTATCCAGTTATACTGAGGATAAGTTGTACATACTATATTAATCTTTCCATTATTCTGTACTTTCCCCGGCCAGCCAGTAAATGTAAACAATGAAGCTGCCAGTATTACACATAACATCAATGATTGCAGCTTTATTAACGATAACCTTTTCTTTAAAAATCCCATATAAAATCCTTTCATTCTAATTTTTTATAGCTTTATTTACAACTCTTTATTATGTTTTTTACAATCAGCACATAAGCCACACAGCGTTGAACCATTACATTCAAGTGTGAATCCATACTGCTTCATAAGAAGTTCTCTTATATCATTCATAAAATCGCAGTCAAGATGCATAACCCTGCCACATTTTCTGCACTGCATATGAAGATGTTCATCACAGTTATGATGTTCGTCCGATACCCTGTAGTAATAGTTACCACTGTTTGCAGTTTTAAAGCGCACCAGGACATTCTGCTCCATCATCCTGTCAAGTGTTCTGTATACAGTTGACTGATTAACATCTATATTGTTGTTCTCAAGATAATGATATACATCTGCCGCACTAAAGCTTTTCTGATTCTGCAGCTTAAGATACTGCTGTATTTCGTGTGTTATCTTTGTGTTATAGTTTCTCTGAT
>ERZ791628.245-NODE-245-length-24774-cov-4.43695_pt1 | contig 24774 bp, 20 predicted proteins | sample MGYA00510265_ERZ791628 | MGnify/ENA primary metagenome ERZ791628 (study PRJEB30046, sample SAMN00715184) | human gut metagenome | study: EMG produced TPA metagenomics assembly of the A metagenome-wide association study of gut microbiota in type 2... | reverse complement strand
CCAAATACACGTCTGAGAATCGCTTAAAATAGAAACGTCGTATGGGGGTACGGGGAAATCAGATAAAAAGCTGATTCCAGACTGTTAACCAATTTAACAGATGACGGGAGGGCGCAGAAAGACTATGCTCCACCCAGCTGAATAGTTACGTTGGTAATTTGCAATGGTTAAATATATATAACTATGTGTTGAAAAGTAGATTGGTAAAGTGTAGATAGATATCGAAAAGTGTAATTTTGTAGCTAATTAGACATCAAGACAACATAATATAAGACAATGACTATCTAATATGAACTATAATACACATACTCTTGCTAACGGATTGCGCATAATCCACCTGCCGTCGGCTCAACCCGTGGTATATTGCGGCTACGCTGTGGGTGCCGGCACACGCGACGAGGAGCTCGGACGCGAGGAGGGCATGGCGCACTTCTGCGAGCATATCACCTTCAAAGGTACGGAGCGACGCAGCTCGATGAAGATACTCGGTCATTTGGAGAGTGTGGGTGGCGACCTCAACGCCTTCACCAACAAGGAGGAGACGGTGTATCATGCTGCCGTGTTGAAGGACAACATCGGTCGCGCGGTCGACCTGCTCACCGATATCGTGTTCCACAGTACCTATCCGCAGGCGGAGATAGACAAGGAGGTGGAGGTGATTGTCGACGAGATAGAGAGTTACAACGACTCGCCCGCCGAACTCGTCTACGACCTCTTCGAGAACGCCGTCTTCAGCGGTCATCCGCTTGGGCACAACATACTTGGCACGGCGGAGAAGCTGCGTCGTTACACCACAGCTGACGCGCTGCGCTTCACACGCCGCTACTATCGCCCTGAGAACAGCGTGTTCTTTGCTTACGGCGATGTCGACTTTGCGCGATTGGTGCGGCTGCTTGAACGTGCCAACACTGTGGCTGCAGATGAAGTGTGCTGCGATTGCAAGCAATCTGCCGCTACGCTGCCGCCATACGTGGCGCAGCACATAGAGCACCATATGGACACCCACCTGGCGCACGTGATGGTGGGCACACGTGCCTACGACGTGCACGACGAGCGCCGCATAGCACTCTATCTGCTCAACAACATACTCGGCGGACCGGGCATGACGGCGCGTCTGAATGTGTCGCTGCGCGAGCGCAACGCCCTTGTCTACACCGTGGAGAGTATGGCGCAGAGCTATAGCGATACGGGTTTATGGGCGGTCTACTTCGGTTGCGACCCGAAGAACGTGAACCGCTGCCTCCGACTAATACGCCGCGAGCTGGATAAGGTGATGCAACGACCGCTTAGTGATGCGCAACTGCGTGCCGCAAAGCGACAGATACGCGGACAGATAGGTATCGCCTGCGACTCGCGCGAGTCGTTCGCCCTCGACTTTGCCAAGAGCTACCTCCACTATGGGTGGAAGAAGGACGTGACGGCACTCTGCGAGCGTATCGATGCGCTCACTGCTGCCGACCTGCAATGCGTGGCACAAGACCTCTTCGCTGAGGAACGTCTCACGAGTCTCGTGGTTAAGTAGGCGCAGGTCTAAGTTGTGGCGATTTCAGGGGGTGCACTTGTCTCAAGTGCACCCACCGAGCAATAAGTGCACCCACAGAATAGATAGCATCATTTGCTTGGTTGGTGCAGCAGAGACTGCTGCACCCCCTGCAAGAAGTGCACCCACAGAATAGATAGCATCATTTACTTGGTTGGTGCAGCAGAGACTGCTGCACCCCCTGCTACGTTAAAAGCAAAAACGGATTAAACCGATTAACCGGATTCCTTTGCAATGAAGAAAAATCCGTTTAATCCGCTTAATCCGTTGTTGATTTCTACGCACCCTTGCAATCTGTGCGCATCTGTGGGAGAATATCTCAGCAGAGGTTCTGCAGCATAGCGAGTGCCTTGTTCTCTGCATCCTCCATTATCTCGCGCTCGCCCGGTCCCTTGTCGTTGATGCCACAAAGGTGCAGAATGCCGTGGATGATCACACGGTGCAGCTCGTCGTCGTACTGCTTGCCGAACTTCTCGGCGTTGGTGCGCACCGTGTCGAGCGAGATGACGATGTCGCCACTCACGATGCCCGGCTCGTCGTAGTCGAACGTAATCACGTCTGTATAGTAGTCGTGACCCAAGTACTCGTTGTTCACTTCGAGAATCTTCTCGTCGTCGACGAACATATAGCCTACTTCGCCAACCTTGTAGCCGTATGTAGCGGCAACGGCACGTATCCATGCTGTTGTCTCACGCTTCTTTATCTTCGGCATCTTCACGCCGTCTACGTTGTATGTAATCATATTCTTGATGTTGTTATGTTGTTATGTTGAGGTGTTGTGGTGTTTTTTCGGGAGAAAAGAATCCACGCTTCTTCCGAAGTTCTTCAGTTCCCTGACCACCGACGACGACACGCTGTCCATGCCTGGCAGAGCGTAGAACACCACGGTCTCTATGCCCGTGAGTCGGCGGTTGATGTCAGCCTGCTCGCGCTCGAACTCGAAGTCCTTCACCGAGCGCACGCCTTTCACGATGAACTGCGCCCCGTGGCGCTGAGCAAAGTCGACCGTCAGGTCGCTGTACTGCTCCACGCTTATCTTCTTCTCGCCGTCATACAGCCCTCTGATGGTCTCCACGCGCTCCTCCGCCGTGAGCATGTAGTGCTTCTTCTCGTTCACGCCCACGCCGATGACAAGGCGGTCGAAGAGTGGCAGAGCGCGGCGCACGATGGAGTCGTGACCGATGGTGAACGGGTCGAACGATCCGACGAATATTCCGATTCTTTCCATTACTTTCCGTTTACTAATACGTGCAAATGTACAACTTTTATTTTACATAGCCACACACGTTTTCTCATATTTTGCAAAATAAATAGAGTTTCGTTACTGCTGTTTCTCGATATAATAATGTAATTTTGCATATTGAACTAATATATAATAAGCGTAGAACTAATACATAACAAAGAATGGTACTCAACTATATTTGGATTGCGTTCTTCCTCATCGCCTTCTGCATAGCCCTTGTGCGACTTGTGTTCATGGGCGATACGGAAGTGTTCCCCGCAATCATGAACTCTACGTTCGACACCTCGCGCACGGCGTTCGAGATTTCGCTCGGACTCACCGGTGTGCTCTCGCTCTGGCTCGGCATAATGAAGATAGGCGAGAAGGGTGGGGTGGTGAACGTGCTGGCACGTGTACTCTCGCCCGTGTTCTCCCGACTGTTCCCCGACATACCGAAGGGGCATCCCGTCACGGGCAGCATCTTTATGAACGTGGCTGCCAACATGCTCGGACTCGACAACGCCGCAACGCCACTCGGACTGAAGGCTATGGAGCAGCTGCAGGAGTTGAACCCGAAGAAGGACACGGCTACGAACCCGATGATAATGTTCCTTGTGCTGAACACGTCGGGTCTGACACTCATACCGGTGAGCATCATGGTGTACAGAGCGCAGCTTGGCGCAGCACAGCCTACTGATGTCTTCGTGCCCATACTGCTTGCTACGTTCTGCTCCACTGTAGCCGGCATCATCGTCACCTCGCTCTATCAGCGCATCAACCTGCTCAACCGCACGATGCTGCTCACGTTAGGCGGACTTTCGCTTGCCGTAGCCACTATCATCTGGGGCTTCTCGGCTATGGACAAGGCACAGATGAACGTTGTGAGCACGTCGGTGGCTAACATACTGCTGATGCTTATCATCGTGGTGTTTATCCTTGCCGGTATGCGCAAGAAGGTGAACGTGTACGATGCGTTCATCGAGGGCGCAAAGGACGGCTTCTCCACGGCTGTGCGCATCATTCCTTACCTCGTGGCGATACTCGTGGGCATCGGAGTGTTCCGTGCTTCGGGCGCAATGGACATGCTCATCGGTGGCGTGAAGTGGGGCGTTGAGGCTTTGGGCTGCAACACCGATTTCGTCGGGGCACTCCCCACGGCACTTATGAAGCCCCTCTCGGGCAGCGGTGCGCGTGGCATGATGGTCGATGCCATGACCACATACGGTGCCGACTCGTTCGTGGGTCGCCTCTCGTGCATCTTCCAGGGCTCCACCGACACTACCTTCTACATCCTCGCTGTCTACTTCGGCAGTGTCGGCGTGCGCTACACACGCCACGCCGTAGCCTGCGGTCTGCTTGCCGACCTCGCTGGCGTAATTGCGGCAATCGCAATATGCTACCTTTTCTTTTAAAAGTAAAAGAGTAAAAAAGTAAAAGAGTAAAAAGGGAGGGATTATGGCAAGGAGTGTTGTATTTGAGCTGAGTAAGAAGTTCGCATTAAGGGTTATCAGACTATACGTATATCTGAAAGACGAAAGAAAGGAATACGTAATGTCTAAACAAATATATAGATGTGGAACAAGTATTGGGGCTAATATTGCGGAAAGCAGATTTGCTCAAAGCGATGCTGATTATATCTGTAAGTTGAGTATTGCATTGAAAGAGGCTTCTGAAACGATGTATTGGCTCGATTTGTTGCACGAATCTGATTTTATATCGCTAAAGCAATACGAATCATTGCTCAATGATGTGAAAACAATAACGGGAACGTTAGTTAATATAATTAATAAAATAAAGACAAATAATATTTCAAACAAAAGTAAATAAAGTGGATTGTTTCAGAAGAGTTGAACTGTTAATAAGTAACGAGATTCTAATTCTTTTTACTTTTTTACTTTTTTACTTTTTTACTTTTAAATCATGGCTAATTTAAAGAGTTTAGCAAAGGACACCGCCATTTACGGCTTGAGCAGCATTGCGGGCCGTTTCATCAACTATCTGCTGGTGCCCATCCAGACCACAGCGTTCGTCGCGAGCGGCGGACAATATGGTGTCGTTACGAACATCTACGCCTACACGGCGCTGCTGCTTGTCATCCTTACGTACGGTATGGAGACAACTTTCTTCCGCTATGTGAACAAGACGGAGGAGAATCCGCAGACCGTCTACTCTACGGTGCTTATCTCCGTCGGAGCAACGGCGACGCTTTTCGTGGCACTCGTGTTCAGCTTCCTGCCACAGATAGCTACGTTCATGAAGTACCCCGACCACCAGAGTTGGGTGGCTGTGATGTTCGTCTGCGTGGCTATCGATGCGTTCAAGTGCATACCGTTCGCCTATCTGCGCTACAAGAAGAAAGCTATTAAGTTCGCGGCGTTGCAGCTGGTGAACATTGTGCTGAACATTGTGCTCAATCTGCTCTACCTCATTGTGCTGCCGGCACTGAAGCTGAACCCGTTCGGCTTGTACGATGCGCAGTTCACGCTCGACGTGGGCATGGTGTTCTACATCAACCTCATCTGTACAGCCGTCGTTCTGCTCTGCTTCTGGCGCGAGCTGACGGGTTTCCGCTGGCGCTTCGACGTGCAGTTGTGGCGCCGTATGCTGCGCTACGCCATGCCTCTTTTAGTGTTGGGCATAGCCGGCATCCTCAACCAGACACTCGACAAGATAATCTTCCCCTACCTTTATGACGGAGCCGACGAGAAGACGCAGCTCGGCATATACGGTGCGGCTACGAAGATTGCGATGATCATGGCGATGATTACGCAGGCGTTCCGTTACGCCTACGAACCTTTCGTTTTCGGCAAGTCGAAGGACAAGGACAACCGCGAGACCTACGCCACGGCGATGAAGTTCTTCATCATCTTCACGCTGCTTGCCTTCCTCGTCGTTATCGCCTACATCGACATCCTGCGCTTCATCATCCCGAACGAGAGCTACTGGCCCGGACTGCGCGTCGTGCCAATCGTGATGGCTGCCGAGATAATGATGGGTGTCTATTTCAACCTCTCGTTCTGGTACAAGCTCATCGACAAGACCATCTACGGCGCATGGTTCTCAGCTGCCGGCTGCTTGGTGTTAGTGATGGTGAACGTGCTCTTCGTGCCCAAGTACAGCTACATGGCGTGTGCATGGGGCGGCGTGGCAGGCTACGGCACGGCGATGGTGCTGTCGTATCTCGTCGGTCAGCGCAAGTATCCCATCAACTATCCGCTGAAGTCGATAGGCGTGTACGTGGCTATCACGGCACTCTTCTACTTCCTCATGACGCTCTCCAACGACAACCTACCCGAGTGGGCTGCGCTTGCAGTGAACACCGCGCTCGTCCTGGCGTTCATCGGCCACATTGTCTATCACGACCTACCACTGAAGAGTCTGCCCGTAGTGGGTAAGTATTTCCGTTAGTAGGCTGCGTCGGTCTGAAAAGGTCGGCGCAAAGACCGCAGTCTTTCGCTTTAAGATAACATTATATAAACACCAACTTTAAATATTATGAAGAAAAAGAATCTGTTCCTCGCTGCAGCCCTTGCGCTCTCATCGGCTGCCGCTCATGCCGACGAAGGCATGTGGACGCTCTACAACCTGCCGCAGGCGGTGTACGAGCAGATGAAGAGCTATGGCTTTACCCCTTCTTACGACCAGCTCTACAAGAGCGAGGACGCAATCAAGAACGCTGTTGTCAACTTCTCTGGCTACTGCTCAGGTGTCGTAGTGTCGCCCGACGGACTCGTCTTCACCAACCACCACTGTGGCTTTGAGGCTATCCGCTCGCACTCTACCGTGGAGCACGACTACATGCTCAACGGCTTCTACGCAAAGACCTTCGAGGAGGAGCTGCCGAACAAGGATATGTTCGTGAGCTTCATGGTGGACCAGAAGGACATCACAGAGATGCTCGCCGCACGCGGCTTCAACGAGATGAACAACGAGCAGCGCGAGAAGTTGCTCAATGAGGTGGAGAACCAGATGATCAAGGAGGTGCACGAGCAGGATCCGTCGCTCGACCTCGAGATCAAGCCGTTCTACGAGGGCAACAAGTACTACGCTACGACATACCGCACCTTCCGCGACCTGCGCCTCGTGTTCACCATACCGAAGTCGATGGGCAAGTTCGGCGGCGAGACCGACAACTGGATGTGGCCGCGCCAGACCTGCGACTACTCGGTGTTCCGCATCTATGCCGACCCGAACACCAACGGACCGGCTAAGTACTCGAAGAACAACGTGCCTTACAAGCCGAAGCACTGGGCTAAGGTGTCGATGGATGGATACAAGGAGGGCGACTTCGCCATGACTATCGGCTACCCAGGTTCTACTGAACGCTACCTCTCGAGCTACGGCATACGCGAGATGCGCGACGCTGAGAACGCTCCGCGTGCCCAGATACGCGGCGTGAAGCAGGCGGTGATGATACGCCACATGCGTGCCGACGAGGCTGTGCGCATCAAGTACGACTCGAAGTACGCGCAGAGCTCCAACTACTGGAAGAACTCGCTCGGTATGAACAAGTGCATCGACTCCGTGGGCATCATCCGCCAGAAGGCTGACTTCGAGGACCGCATCCAGGAGTATCAGAAGTGGACCGGCTACCTGAAGGGCAAGCTCGACTTCGAGAAGATGAAGAACCTCTACGCCACACGCTTCGATGCCGACAAGCTCAGCACCGTATGGCGCGAGACATTCTCACGCACCAGCGAGTTCAACACTCGTGCGCTCACACTCATCGGCATGATGCCAGAGAAGGGCAGCAAGTCGAAGACCTACTACAACTTCCCCGACAACAGTGCAGAGTGGGACGCGGCTCTCGACAAGGACGTGCAGGCTGCGCTCATCGACAACTTCCGCCAGTATGTGGCAAAGGAAGAGTTGCCTGAGTTCTACACCACCATTGCGGAGCAATTCGGCGGCGACACACGCAAGTATGTCGACTGGCTGTGGTCTACATCCGTAGTGATGAAGAGCGGCAAGAAGATTACGCTCACCGAGAAGGCACTGGCTAAGGACCCCGGCTATCAGTATGCGAAGGCTGTTAAGGCTGTCTACGACAAGTGCAGAAGCGTGATAAACAGCGTGTATGAAGAGATTGAGGAGCAGGAGCGTTACCTCTGCGATGCCAAGGTGCGCTACGAGCAGGAACTGCCTCACTACTCGGATGCCAACTTCACGATGCGTCTGTCGTACGGTCAGGTAGGCGGCTATCTGCTTGGCGGCGAGCCGTCGGGCTACTACACCGAGGCTTCGTCTATCGTGCGCAAGATGGAGGCTGGCGAGAAGGGTACCATCGACTATCAGGCAGAGCCAGTGATGAAGCAGCTCCTTTCTTCGCCCGATTTCGGCAAGTACACCGACAAGACAACGGGTAAGATGCAGCTCTGCTTCCTCACCAACAACGACATCACCGGCGGCAACTCCGGCTCGCCGATGTTCGACGGCAACGGCAACCTCATCGGTCTGGCGTTCGACGGCAACTGGGATTCGCTCTCAAGCGACATCTGGTTCGACAAGCGTCTGGCTCGCTGCATCGGTGTGGATATCCGCTACATGCTCTTCCTCATGGACAAGTGGGGCAACGCTGAGCGCCTGCTCAAGGAGATTGGCGTGAAGTAAGGCTTCGCTCTCAGTAAATATATAAAAAGAGGCTACGGCAGTTTTTGTCGTAGCCTCTTTTTTATAGGAAATACCCATAGCAAGAGGTTCTGTGAATTTTGTGAATTCCGTGGGAAAAAGAAGTGCCCACAGAACGCACGGAATCCACAGAAGTTTAGGGTGCGTATTGCTCTCCCACGGAACGCACGGAATCCACAGAAGTTTAGGGTGCGTATTGTTCTCCCACGGAACGCACGGAATCCACAGAAGTTTAGGGTGCGTATTGCTCTCCCACGGAACGCACGGAATCCACAGAAGTTTAGGGTGCGTATTGTTCTCCCACGGAACGCACGGAAATCACAGAAGTTTAGAGTGCGTAGAGAAAAAACTACGGAATCCGTTGTTAAAATATTAATCTTGAGCGGTGGGTTGCGTTCGCCACCCAATCGGGTTGCGTTCGCCACCCGATCAGATTGCGTTCGCCGTCCGATCAGATTGCGTTCGCCGTCCGCACCGACAGCGTACGGAGAACGATGACAAAACATGAACTATTGGGCGATTAAAGCGGCTATTTCATCGAGCGTATGCGCCACTTTCACGGTGTCGTCGAAGCCGGCACGCAGCACGCCACGCGCCTTCAGGTCGTCGAGCATAGCGATGAGCGAGTCCCAGAAGCCGCCGATGTTGTAGAGAATGACGCGCTTGTTGTGGTAGCCGATGGAGGCAGCAGCGAGCACGGTGAATATCTCGTCGAGTGTGCCCACGCCACCCGGCAGCGCGATTATTACGTCGCTGCGCTCAATCATAAGGTCTTTGCGGTCGGAGAGGTTGTCGCAGAGTATCTTCACGTCGACATAGTCGGACACCTTTCCGCCTTTCTCCACTATCGTAGGCACCACGCCCACGGTCATTCCCTTTGCTTCGTGCACAGCCTTCGCTACGCACTCCATCAGTCCGAGGTTGCATCCGCCGAACACCAGCGTATGCCCGTTGGCACCCATCCAGGTGCCTAGCTCGCTCGTGCGCTCGAAGTATTCGGTGGGAATATTTGAGTTGGCAGAGCAGAAAATACAAATGTTCATTGTTTATTTTGGGTTTTTTATTGGTAGCGTTTAAGCCGAACTAAGCCTCTTTAGGCCTTCCTAAGCCTTGGGTAGGAGGCTACGGCATTCCTGCCGTAGCCATTGCCAGCTTTTCGTGAGTAAGCCTTTCTAAGCCTTCCTAAAAATAAGCCGAACTAAGCCTTTTTAGGCCTTGCTAAGCCTTTGCTGACTAAGCTGAGGAAGAACTGCTAACTAAGCCCTCCCCGACGGGGAGGGTTGGGAGGGGCTCTGGCTGGTGCTCTGGCTGGTGCTACTCCTCTTTAGACTATAATATCCGAAGCGGCAGCGCAGACAATCCTTTCGCTCGCAGTAGCGGTGCTGCAGCTGTATGAGTGCCTGCGTGTCGGCGGCGAGGCGTGCCTCCACGCCGCACTCCTTCCATAGGCGTATGTAGGTGTTGTCCTCGGCAGGCAGCTGTTCGAGCCAGTCGAGCGCGCGCTGCACGAGGCGTTCGTCGTCGCGGTAGCAGCCCCAGGCGTGCAGCACGGGTACGGCGGTGTTGATGGCGAGCAGGTTGAGCGAGGCGGTGGATAGTCGCTTCTCGTTGAGGCTGCTCTCCTTGCCGAACGTGTAGTGCGTGCGCCAGTAGTCGCTCACGCTGGTCTGCAGCACGGCGTGCAACTGCTTCACACTCTCGCACGCCGTTATCTCAGCCAAGCCGGCACGTCGCGAGCAGTAGAGCTGCGCCAGCTGCGACATGCGTATATACGGGAAGTTCTGTGGGCGCAGACGCAGGAAACGCCACGCCTGACGCGCCATCGGTTCGAGCCCGAATTTGCGCGAGAGATAGCCGAACTCGCGCTTTAGGCTGAGGAAGTAGGGGTCGGCGAGGGCTGCCTCGCGCGTAGTGGGTGTCATCTGCGCCTCGTCGAGCAGTCCAGCCATGCCCATGAACATCGCCTCCACCTGAAACGGGTCGTCGCGGTGGTGGGCTGTCTGCATCAGCGGCAGTCGCTCCGCCCACTGCTCAAACGCCTCGCTGTTCACGCTGAAGCCGAAGCTGCGCGCCATGGTGGCGAAGAACGCTGCCTCCCACGAGCCCTCGAACAGAGCTACGCGGCGGCGTATCGCCTCCGTCTTCTCGTTGAGGCGCTCGGCAACAAGCGCACTGAGCCACGAGCGTTTCTTGATGGCATCGAGCGGAAGCACTGCCTCGCGGCAAGGCGGATAGCGGTCGAAGGCGAGCAGACGGCGGTAGTTACTGAGCACCTGCTGCGGCACTGCGAGCTGCACCTGCGGCAGGCGGTCGCCACGTTCGGTCACAACGTCGGCATCCACCACCGCTGCCACGTGCAAGACTACGTTGTTGTACGCCGCATCGGTGTCGTGCCCATGCAGAAACCAGTCGGCAGAGCGTTCGTGAATCTCCACATTGCCCACCCACATCACGCCGTCGATGCGCACCTTGGCGTTGAAGAAATCGGGTCCGGCGTGCATGTTCAGCAGCCCCGGGTCGATGACCTCCACGCTGCGACCGTCGGTGGTGCGCAGCTCGCTGAGCGGCAGTATGCGATGTTTCCAGATATAATGCAGTAGCTTTTCCATAGACGTTCGGGATTTAACGACCTCAAAGTTACGTTTTTTTTACATCAAAAGTAGTTTTTATATTCAAAAAATAAGTAATTTTGTAGGCAGAATTTGTAAATATGTCAATCTGTAAAATTGTCAACCCGTTAACTTCTCAACTATAAAAGAATGAAACGCTATTTACTATCAGCTGCTGCGCTCTGTTTCGCAATGGCAATGAGCGCACAATCGCTCTTCGTGGGATCGTACAACATACGCTATCACAACAACGGCGACGACCGCAAAGGTAACGTGTGGACAACACGCTGCAAGGTGATTTGCGACCAGGTGAACTTCGAAGATCCCGACATCTTCGGAGCGCAGGAAGTGCTGCACGCGCAGCTCGACGACATGCTCGGCGCACTCGACGGCTACGACTATATCGGCGTGGGTCGCGACAACGGTAAGAAGAAGGGCGAATATGCAGCCATCTTCTACAAGAAAGACCGCATAAAACTGCTCAACAACGGCAACTTCTGGCTGAACGAGACCCCCGAGAAACCGAAGCTCGGATGGGATGCCGCCTGCATACGCATCTGCTCGTGGGGCGAGTTTGAGCAGGCAGCAACCGGTTTCCGCTTCTACTACTTCAACCTGCACATGGACCACGTGGGCGTGGTGGCGCGTCGCGAGGCAGCGAAGCTCGTAGTGAAGAAGATTGGCGAGATAGCCAAGGGTGCGCCAGTGGTGCTCACCGGCGACTTCAATGTCGACCAGAACGACGAGATATACGGCATCTTCGCTTCGTCGGGAATACTCAACGACTCGTACACACACGCTCGTCTGCGCTTCGCTGAGAACGGCACGTTCAACGACTTCAAGCCTGACGTAAAGACGCAGTCGCGCATCGACCACGTCTTCGTGTCGCCGGAGTTCAACGTCGACCGCTACGGTATGCTCACCAATATGTACTGGACCGACGATGCTCCGACCGATAACCAGAAAAGCAATCAGGCTCCTACGCAGCTCGAGTTCCGCAAGATGACACTCCGTACACCAAGCGACCACTACCCAGTGTTCGTGAAGATTAATTATAAGAAATAAGTTGATGTGTTGAGGTGTGATGTTGATGAATGATGTTGTTGTGTTGTTATGTTGAGATGTTGACATTAGTGCATATCTCACCACAACACCATCACACAACATATCTCAACACCTCACCATCTCACCACCTCAACACAACACCATAACACCATCATAACATGACCAACATTCATCCAGTAGGCGTCAACGACCGCCACAAAACACTCTTTGAAGGTCTCTGGCCTTTGCCTTACGGCGTGAGCTACAACTCATATATCATCGACGACGAGAAGGTAGCACTCGTTGACACAGTAGAAGTAGACTTCTTCTCGCAGTTCATAGACAACGTGCGCCGCGTCATCGGCGACCGTCCTATCGACTATATCATCGTCAACCACATGGAACCCGACCACAGCGGTTCGCTCGCACTCATCAAGAAGTACTACCCCGACGCAAAGATCGTGGGCAACAAGAAGACCTTCGACATGATGCGCGGCTACTACAATGTGGGCAACACGGAGGACGAGATAGTGGAAGTGGCGAACGGCGACACGCTCTCGCTCGGCACACACGAGCTGGTGTTCACCATGATTCCAATGGTACACTGGCCCGAGACAATGGTTACGCTCGACGTTACGGAGCACGTGCTCTTCTCGGGCGACGCCTTCGGCTGCTTCGGCGCACTGAACGGCGCATTCGTAGACAGCGAGATGAACTGCGACGTTTATTGGAACGAGATGCAGCGCTACTACTCGAACATCGTGGGCAAGTATGGCGTGCCCGTGCAGCAGGCGCTGAAGAAGCTCGCCGGCGTGCAAATTGACTATATCTGCCCTACGCACGGACCGATATGGCATGAGCACATAGCACGCGTCATCGGCGAGTACGACCGCATGAGCCGCTACGCTACAGAGCCGGGACTCGTGATCTGCTACGGCTCGATGTACGGCAACACAGAGCGTGCTGCCGAGAAGATAGCCAGCGCAGCAAGCCGTGCCGGCGTGAAGAATATCGTGCTGCACGACGTGTCGCGCGAGAACCACTCGTTCATACTCAGCGACATCTTCAAGTACAACGGTCTCATCCTCGGTGCACCTACATATAACAACGGTATCTATCCGGGAATGGAGATGCTGCTCTCCGAACTCGCCGGACGCTGCATCAAGAACCACTACCTCGGCATCTTCGGCTCGTTCACATGGGCAGGCCAGGTGGTGAAGAAGATTACGGAGTGGAACGAAACACAGATGAAGTTCGAACTCGTCGGTACACCGGTCGAGATAAAGCAGAGCCTCAGCGCAGAGACCGAAGCTGCCTGCGAGGCACTCGGCAAGGCTATGGCAGAGCGACTGAAGTAAGAAGGCTTTATAAAGTACTTTGCACATATCTACTATTGCGTGTTTTTTTAGTAGCAGCAACTAAAGAATTGATAAAAAGTTGCTGTTACTGAATAAAATATGTACTTTTGCAAAACATAATACAACAAAGTAATATAAGGGGGTAAGTATGACAATAGAAGAAAAGAAAGCAGACTTCTTGCGCCGATTCAGAGCCTCGCGATTGCGCAAAGAAGACTTTATTTCTAAAATGGAAAAGCGTATGCGTGAAGACTACCGCAAGCGCACTGGTAAGGAAGCAGAATCCTTTAATGTATTCGGCGAGACCATAGAGATGTTTAGTCACAAACCTACATTATAAACCAATAAACGCCCGTGTTTTGCACGGGCGTTTATTGGTTTTATATGCTCTTTTCCTTACTCTTTTTACTCTTTTACTCTTTTACTTTTTTACTTTTTAGTAACTTTGGATAAGTTACGCTGCATCTCAACAATAAAAATGAATGAATTCATTTTGTATTGTCTTCGATTTATATAAAATCCTCACGCTCACAAATGTAAATAAATTTCCATTTGCTTCGCTTAATCGGATTTTTGCAGTAACTTTGCACCCGAATTCAGGATTTATATTTTACGGGAAGCTGCCCAAATGTCTTCAATCAATTTCTTATTCGCTAAAGATACGACGTTGTGACATGGCTGGGGAAGACACCGAGCAGCTACAGATTAGAGTTAAGTCCACCCCTTTTTAGTATTAAGCAGTCTTGTAAAGCTACTGGCTTGCAGGCATTAACGAACAACATTCACATTGAAGACATTTGAAGAATTGGGCGTAAGCGAAGAGATTCGCCGCGCCATTGAGGAACTCGGCTTCGAACATCCGATGCCGGTTCAGGAGGAAGTTATACCGTTTTTGTTGGGTAATGGTAACGACGTAATTGCGCTCGCGCAGACCGGAACGGGCAAGACAGCCGCGTTCGGCATACCATTGTTGCAGCGTACCGACCCGACAGACCGCACTACGCAGGCTATCGTCATCTCGCCCACACGCGAGCTGTGCCTTCAGATAGCCGACGACCTGAAGTCATTCTCAAAGTATATTAAAGGTATTAATATTGTTGCCGTGTACGGTGGTACGTCTATCGTCGACCAGATGCGCGCTCTGAAGCACGGAGCGCAGATTATCGTGGCTACACCGGGCAGACTCATCGACCTCATGCACCGCGGAGCCGCTAAGCTCGAGGCTGTGCAGAACGTGGTGCTCGACGAGGCTGACGAGATGCTCAACATGGGCTTCTCCGACAGCATCAACGAGATATTCGACAACGTGCCGGCTGACCGCAACACGCTGCTCTTCTCGGCTACGATGAGCAAGGAGATTGAGAAGATTGCGCTCAACTATCTGCACGACCACAAGGAGATTGTAGTAGGCTCGCGCAACGAGGGTGCGGAGAGCGTAAACCACATCTACTACATGGTGAACGCCAAGGATAAGTACCTCGCATTGAAGCGCATCGTCGACTTTTATCCGCGCATCTATGGCATCGTGTTCTGTCGCACCAAGGCAGAGACGCAGGAGGTGGCTGACAAACTCATACGCGACGGATACAACGCCGAACCGCTGCACGGCGACCTCTCGCAGCAGCAGCGCGACATAACAATGCAGAAGTTCCGCCAGCACATCACACAGTTGCTTGTGGCGACGGACGTGGCAGCACGCGGACTTGACGTGGACGACCTCACGCACGTCATCAACTACGGTATGCCGGGCGATACCGAGAGCTACACCCACCGCTCTGGTCGTACGGGTCGTGCGGGCAAGAAGGGCACATCAATCTCTATCATCCACACCAAGGAACGTGGACGTGTGCGCGAAGTGGAGCGCGTGATAGGCAAGGAGTTCGTTGACGGCACGCTGCCTACGCCGCAGGAGATTTGTTCGAAGCAGCTCTTTAAGGCAATCGACGAGATTGAGAAGGTGGACGTGGACGACGAGCAGATAGCACCGTTCATGGAGGACATCAACCGCCACTTCGAGTACTTCGACAAGGAGGACATTCTGAAGAAGATTGTGTCGCTGGAGTTCGGCAAGTTCCTGAAGTACTACGCCAATGCGCCTGAGATACAGAAGCCGTCTACAAGCCGCGACCGCAAGGAGCGTGGCGAGGGCCGCGACGGCAGAAAGCGCGAAAAGCGTGCGCCGGAGGCAGGCTATCGCCGTCTGTTCATCAACCTCGGTAAGGACGACGGATTCTATCCGGGCGAGGTGATGCAGTTCCTCAACCGCAACGTGCATGGCCGTCAGGAGGTGGGACACATCGACCTGCTTGCGCGCATTTCGTATATCGAGGTGCCGGAGCAGGATGCCGAGAAGGTGATGCGCGCGCTGAACGGAGCCACATACCGCAACCGTACCGTGCGCTGCAACGATGCCGATGACACGGCTGCTGCAAGTGGCGACGGAAAGCGTGGCTCGCGTCGCAGTTCCGACCGCGACGGTGGTCGCACATCGCGCCGTAAGGACGCAGCGAACGATGCTAACCCATACGAGAAACGCTCGAAGCGCCGCAACGAGATGGAGGGACGCAACCGCTCGCAGCGTGGTCAGCGCGGACAGTCGCGCTACGAGAGCGGACGCAAGGACGACTGGCGACAGTTCATCAACAATCCCGACATTCAGCTCAAAGGCGATGAGCCAGACTTCTCTGAAGAAGGATGGGCGCGCCGTAAGCCAAGAAAGAAGAAGTAAAGAATAGACAGCAATAATAAAATAAGGGGAGTCATCGCAAGTTAGTACGACATGCTAACCAGCGGTGACTCCCCTTATAATGTTTAACTGTATGCACTGAAGCATTCGGTTCTTACTTCAGTAATATTCGTTTACGCTTTGTACTATTTCGAGTGGGCATCTTATGCCAACTTCTTCTCCAAGCGTTCGCGGATGGCAGCGATGAAGCCGGCAGAGTTCTTGGTCTGCGGAGTAACGCCTTCCATGAGTCCAGCGAGGTCCTTCGTTACGATGCCCTCGTTGAGAGTGTCGAAGCAGGCAGCCTCAAGAGCGTCAGCGTAGCGCACGAGTTCGGGCAGGTTGTCCATCTCACCACGTTTGCGCAGAGCACCGCTCCATGCGAAGATGGTAGCCATCGGGTTGGTAGATGTCTCCTCGCCCTTCAGATACTTGTAGTAGTGGCGTGTAACGGTGCCGTGAGCAGCTTCGTACTCGTACTTGCCGTCAGGCGAAACGAGCACAGAAGTCATCATTGCCAACGAGCCGAATGCTGTGGAAACCATGTCGGACATAACGTCGCCGTCGTAGTTCTTGCAAGCCCAGATGAAGCCGCCCTTAGAGCGGATAACGCGTGCCACGGCGTCGTCGATGAGGGTGTAGAAGAACTCTAAGCCGCGCTTCTCGAACTCCTCCTTGTACTCCTCGAATACCTCGTAGAAGATAATCTTGAACTGTGCGTCGTACTTCTTCGAGATGGTATCCTTTGTAGAGAACCAAAGGCTCTGGTTGGTGTCAAGCGCGAACTTGAAGCAAGAGTGTGCGAACGAACGAATCGACTTGTCGGTGTTGTGCATTGCCTGGAGCACACCAGCACCCTTGAACGTGTGAACCACAACCTCCTCGTGCTTGCCGCTCTCGCCGTCGAAGATGAGCTTGGCTACGCCCGGCTCGTCGGCGCGAATCTCCACGCTCTTGTAAACGTCGCCGTAAGCGTGACGTGCGATAGTGATAGGCTTCTCCCAGTTCTTCACTGCCGGGTGGATGCTCGGGATGGTGATAGGTGTGCGGAATACGGTACCGTCGAGGATAGAGCGGATAGTGCCGTTCGGACTCTTCCACATCTGATGGAGCTTGTACTCGTCCATGCGTTGGTGGTTAGGTGTAATGGTAGCACACTTAACGGCTACGCCCAAGCGTTTTGTTGCCTCGGCTGCGTCCTTTGTTATCTGGTCGCCAGTCTCGTCGCGTTTAACGAGTCCCAGGTCGTAATACTCTGTCTTGAGGTCAACGAACGGAAGAATAAGCTCGTCCTTGATCATCTGCCACAAAATACGTGTCATCTCGTCACCATCCATCTCTACGAGTGGAGTGGTCATCTGAATTTTTTCGGTCATAGTTATTTGGATTTAAGAGTTTATTTCTTGTTCTTGTAATAGTTCATCAAGCAACCGTCTGCCAGAATCTGACGCTCGTCGGCGGTGAGGTTCTGGAAGAAGAGGTGGATAGGCTTAACGCCGTCGCGTGCGATAACCTGCGCGTCAATCTCCTCCTTACCATTGAGGATAGCCTCGCGGATGCCCGGTACGAAGAGCTTGTCGCCCGGCTCGAAGTTGAACTCAACATCCTTGGCGATTGTGAACGGCACGATACCCCAGTTGATACAGTTAGAACGGTAGCGCTTTGTAGCGTACTCGTAGCAAACGTTAGCATCGCCGCCGAGCACCTTCTGGCAAGAAGCAGCCTGCTCGCGAGCCGAGCCGTCGCCCGGGCGGTTAGCGAATACGCATGAGCCGAACGATGTGTCCTCAGCCTTTGCGCCCACCTTAGCGAGAGCCTCTGCGATGTTCGCACTCACCTCACCTGCACGGCGTGCGAGGTCCTGCTTCTGAATCTCCTTGCTCAGACCAACGTACTCAGGCACGCGGCGAGAGAGGGCGAACTCAGAAAGTTTCAACGGGTTAGAACGGTAAGAGCTTGTCTCGCCAGACGGGATGAGCTCGTCGGTAGTTGTAACCGGGTCGTGGATAACGGCTGCCAACTCGAGCAGCATGTTTTCCTGCATTGCATACATTGTAGGCCAGTCCTTGATATTCGGACCATAGCGGAGTTCTGTCTCCGGGTGTGGTCTGCCGTAGCCGTTGTAAACGCGGCACTTGTATATCTTCTCGTCGTAAGCGTATGGCTTGTGTGTGTTCTCGTACTCTACGTCGGTAGCAGCTGTGATTGCGCCACCGTTAGCAGCCGTAGCAGCGATAGAACGTGCGTCCATAAGCGCAACGAGCGAGAGCTGTCCCTGACCAGGCTTAGAACCCTCGCGGTTAGGGAAGTTGCGTGTGGTGTGGCGGATAGACAGACCGTTGTTAGACGGAACGTCGCCTGCGCCGAAGCACGGACCGCAGAATGCCGGCTTCATCACAACGCCAGCCTCGATGAGGTCGGCAGTGATGCCCTCGCGTGTCACAGCCATTGATACCGGAGTAGACTGCGGATAAGCCGAAGCCGTGAAGTAGTCGTTGCCGATGCTCTTGCCCTTGAGGATAGCTCCAGCCTCTGCGAGGTTGTCGTATGTACCGCCCGAGCAACCAGCGATGATGCCCTGGTCAGCGTAAACCTTACCGTCGACAACCTTGTCAACGAGATGCACGTCCACCTTGTCGCCGAAGCGCTTCTTTGCGTCTTCCTCGATGCGTGTGAGGATGCCCACGGGGTCTGCCTGGAGCTCGTGGATAGTGACGGCGTTAGACGGGTGGAACGGCAGAGCAATCATAGCCTCCTGCGAAGAGAGGTCGATGCGAATCATCATGTCGTAGTAAGCAACGTCGCCAGGCTTCAGTTCCTTGAAGTCCTGCGGACGCTCATGTATGTCGTAGTGGTGCTTAACCTCTTCGTCTGTAATCCAGATAGAGCTCAAGCAGGTGGTCTCGGTAGTCATAATGTCGATGCCGTTACGGAAGTCGATAGGCAACTCCTTCACGCCAGGGCCTGCGAACTCGAGCACCTTGTTCTTCACAACGCCGCTCTCGAATGTAGCCTTCACGAGCGAGATAGCCACGTCGTGCGGACCTACGCCCTTCTTAGGCTTGCCCTCGAGCCATACGAGCACCACCTCAGGTGCGTTGATGTCCCATGTGTTCTTGAGCAACTGCTTCACGAGCTCGCCACCGCCTTCGCCAACACCCATGTTGCCGAGTGAGCCGTAGCGTGTGTGAGAGTCGGAACCGAGAATCATATTGCCGCACTTCACCATCATCTCGCGTGCATACTGGTGGATGACAGCTTGGTTAGCAGGCACGTAGATGCCACCATATTTCTTTGCTGCCGACAGACCGAAAACGTGGTCGTCCTCGTTGATAGTGCCACCAACGGCACAGAGCGAGTTGTGGCAGTTGGTCATAGCGTAAGGCAACGGGAACTCCTCCAGTCCACTTGCGCGTGCTGTCTGTATAATTCCTACGTAAGTGATGTCGTGCGACATCATAGCGTCGAAGCGGATGCGCATCTTCTTACCCTTCGATCCGTCCACGTCGTGTGAGCGGAGGATGCCGTAAGTGATAGTGTTTTCGCGAGCTTCGTCAGGTGTCAAACCTTCATAATTGTCGCAAACTTTGGTACCATTGAGGAGATAGACTCCGTGATTAATAAGTTCTACCATAATGTCAAGGTTTTTAGTTATTAGATTGTTAGAATTGTATTCTTGTTTGTAGGTTGGTGCAGTTGCTACTTAGCATTCTTGTTAGCAGGTTGGTGCAGTTGAGACAACTGCACCCCCTATGTTTGTATGCTTCCAATGAATATGGTGAGCGATAGCATGTCAGCAGCTCCGCCTGGTGATATGTTTCGGGTTGTGTAGTGCCGATCCATATCTTTTAGAGCAGCCTTCGAGAAGTTGTCGAGCAGTGCTCGGGCTTCCTGCTTCACCTCCTCGGCTGTGGCTAAGTCGGTGCGATAGATGACGTTGGTGTCATCGAGGTCGCACATGATGCGCAGCAGTGTCTTGTGCAGCGTGTGCGCATCGCGCTCCTTTCTGCGTTCGATGTAGAACGGGAGCCACTCTGCGAACAGCATCTCGTAGCCTTCGCGAGCGTTGTCGAGTGCTCCTTTTATTGCTGTGGTGCCCTTTGAGAGCAGTTTCGCCTTGCTGCCGTGCGTGCCGTTAGTCTCGGGGAAGCTGGCAGCGAGTGCTTTTATTGTGGTTTGTAGGGAGTCGGTATCCTTTTCGTGAGCAGCTGCTACAACCGCCAATCCCATTGAGAAGAGTGCCCCTTTGTGGGTGTTCACGCCGTTGGTGGCGCTGAGCATAGCCTTTTCGGCTTCTATTCCGGCATCTCTTATGGCTGTGTGAGACGGGAGAGCATCGGCGCTGCCGAGCAGTGCGAGCTTCACGAAGTAGGGGTGTAGCGTGTCGATGCTGCGTTGCATCAGCGCATAGTCCATGTCGCGGTGCGCTCCGTTGTTGTCCTTGTCTACGAGTCCGGGTTTCGGCGTGGTGTCAAGCTCAGCCTGCAGTGCTTGTGTAGCGAGGTGTGCTATTATATAAGGTAGGGTGGTGGGTGGCACGAGTTGTCTGATTGTGCTCATATCACCTTGCTCCATTGCCTTGCGCACTCGCGATGCACTTACAGCGTTGCCCTCCTTCTCCAGTCGGACTATCTCTCTGACATCGGCGAGCACCTCGTGCATCAGTTGGTTGTATCGGCGTGTGAGCCGGTCGGTCGGCTCTGTGCCTACGAAGCGGACGGTTGTGCCGAGTGCGGGTGCTATGTGTCGGCGGAAGAGGTCGAGGTCGAGCAGCATCTGCGTGTCGGCTGCGTCGTCAAGACGTTTGAGGAAGTACGTGGGGAACGTAGCCTGACTGATGGCGTACTCGCTTCCGTCTATCACCGTGACGTTCTTAAGATGTGCCACGCCTTGCTCCACCATTGCCTTGCGCTCTGCGTAGGCGAAGAGTGAGCAGTCCTCTCTCACTACCATCACGAACAACCGTTCCACTTGCTTTGCTGCCTGCTCTATCAAGTAGCGGTGACCGAGTGTGAAGGGGTTGCAGTTCATTACCACAACGCCTCGGAGATGGGTTGTGGTGGTGAGGGGTTGAGGGGTTGAGGGGTTGAGATGTTGAGGTGTTGTGATGTTGAGATTTGTTTTTTCTTCCTTTTTACATTCTTGATTATTCTCTTTGCATACTTCACCTTCCTCTTTTATCTTTTTCAGTTGCTCAACCATATTATTGATTCCTCCGATGCCCGTCTCCATAAGTACGGCTTCGGGTGCTTCGGCGAGCAGTCGGAACGACAGACTCTCGAAGAGTTGTCTGTTCTTGGGTTTTGTGAACAACATGACGTTGCTATGTCCCTCCTCGTTAGCGTGTGCTATGAGGTGTGAGATGAGTGTGTTGGCGATAGCTTCGCCCTTATGCGCATCGTCCACAGCCACACACTTTATTACGTTGCCCTTCAGTCCGCCACCAGCTATCATCTCTCCGTCGTCGTCTGTTATGGCAGCGTAGTAGTGCATGTCGTCGAAGCGCAAGCCGTTGCGTTTGAGGAACGCCTCTATGCGTTGTCGTTGACGGGGTGTTGTGGGGTTAAGGGTTTGTATCTCCATAGATTGTTTAAGGTCGTTTGTTATGTTTGTCTTGCCTTAGTGTAAAGGTCTACCATCTCGTTTATCTTCGCCCATATCTCCTCCTGCGTGTGCCAGCGCATCCTCATGCAGTAGCGTGCTTCGTGTTCGCAGACGAGACAGCGGCGCGGTTTTTCTCCGATATCGTTTCTTGCGACAGGTATGCCGTCGGAGTTTATGACATCTATATCGAAGAGTCTGCCCAACGGGTGCGTGTCCTCTATCGTTACCGCTATGCGCTTGGCTTCGAGCAGCGGCAGCGGTGTGATGAGATAAGCCTCGTAGCCCGTGTTGAGGTCGCGCTCGGTGAGCACAGCCTCGCGTTCTGTGTCGCTCATGTCGTTGAGATGAAACGCCTCACGCATAGCCTCTACGGCAGCGTGTGCCGCACAGAGCGACTGATGATTGCGCTTCACGCTTCCTGGCATGACAACGGTGAGGCACACCAGTGTCTTTCCCGAGTGTTCAGCCAGCAGCTTCTGCTGTGTGGCATGGCGTGCGTCGCGGCTCGCCAGAAGTTCGTGAAGCGTAATCATTCTTCGAGTTTTGAGTTATTCAACGATATTCTTGATGACATCCATCACCGATCCGTCGCGGTTCATCACCACGCCTACCACCTTGTCGCCGAACGGCAGCGGTGCCGGGTTGCCGATTACGGATAGTGCGCGGTCGCGAAGCTCCTCGAGCGTTACGATCTTCAGTCCGGCAGCCTTCAGGCGTTCGGCTATCTCAGGGCGGGCAGGATTGACAGCGATGCCATACTCAGTGACAACAACGTCTACGGTGCGACCCGGAGTGATGAGCGTTGTCACCTCGTTCACCACGCACGGTATTCTGCCACGGAGCAACGGGCAGACGATGATAGAGAGTGCTGAGTCTTCAGCCGTGTCGGGGTGTCCGCCGATAGCGCCGCGTATGATGCCGTCGCTACCTACGAGCACGTTCACGTTGAAGTTGACGTCCACCTCAAGTGCCGAGAGTATCACGATGTCGAGATAATGCGTAGCCGCACCCTGCTCGTGCATACTTGCATATTCGCAAGCCGACACCTCCTTATGCTTCGGGTCGTTCTTGAGCGACTCGGCAGCCACCTTGTCGAACGACTGCACGTCGATCAGACGCTCGATGAGTCCCTCCTCGTGCATCTTCACCATGTGAGCCGTGATGCCGCCGAGGGCGAACGAAGCCTTGATGTCCTGGTCGATCATGCTCTGGCGGATGTATTTAACGGCAGCGAGCGAAGCACCGCCCGAACCGGTCTGTATAGAGAAGCCGTTCTTGAAGTAGCCACTGTTCACAATCACTTTCGCAGCCTGCTGAGCGAGCAGAATGTCGCGCGGGTTTTTTGTGTCGCGGATGGCACCCGAAGCAATCTTCGACGAGTCGCCTACCGACTCAACCTCCACCACGTAGTCTACGTCGTGCTCCGAGATAGAGTTCGGAGTGTTAGGATAGGGCACGAGGTCGTCGGTGAGGATTACCACCTTGTCGGCGTAGTGAGCGTCGGGCAGCGCGTAACCGAGTGAGCCACAGATACTCTTTGCGTTCTCCGAGCGTGAGTAGCCGCAGGCGTTGCCGAGCGGGTCGGAAGAAGAAGCACCGAGGAACGCCACGTCGATGTGCAACTCGCCCGAAGCGATAGCCTCGCCGCGTCCGCCGTGCGAGCGGAACACCACCGGTTTCTCCATCAGTCCGTGAGAAATCTCCTTGGCCAGTTCGCCGCGCAGACCCGATGTCGAAATCTCCGTGATCACGCCGTTGCGAATGTGCTCGATGAGCGGTTCGTGTACGTCCTGCAAGCTCGAAGCTGCGAGGTGCAAATCCTTAAATCCCATCTCAGCGAGCTTATCCACAACCATATTCACCACCTTGTCGCCACCGCGGAAGTGGTGGTGGAACGATATTGTCATGCCGTCCTTCAGCCCCGAGTGGCGTATAGCCTCTTCGAGCGTCATGAGCTTGGGACTCTTCTGCTGCAGTTCGAGGCGCGGAGTGATGTCCTTGTGTGCCTCTACATTATTATATACGCTCTTTCCCATGGCCTGAGCCACCTGCTCGGCGAGGGTATGTCTTTCGTTCAGTGTGCTCATGCTATGTCCTCCTGTTTAATTACGCCCGAAGCCAGTGCCAAGTCGATGACGCGCTGTGCGCGGATAACCACTGGTCGGTCAACCATTTTACCGTTCACGGCTATTACGCCCGAGCCTTTCTTCTCAGCCTCCTTGATGGCTGCGATCACGGCGAGAGCCTTGTCGATAGCCTTCTGTGTCGGTGTGAACACCTCGTTGATAATCTCGATCTGGCGCGGGTTGATAATCGACTTTCCGTCGAAGCCCAACTGATGAATCAGCTCCACCTCCTTGCGGAATGTCTCCATGTCGTTGAGATTAGAGTAGACGGTGTCGAGCGCGTCGATGCCAGCCGCGCGAGCTGCCACCACGATGGTCTGGCGTGCCATGAGCAGCTCCATGCCCTCGGGTGAGCGTTGTGTCTTCAGGTTGGCGCAGTAGTCCTCCGCGCCGAGCGCGATGCCCATCATGCGCTTGGAAGCCGTAGCTATGGCGTAGGCGTTCACCACGCCGAGCGTGCTCTCCAGTGCAGCCATGATCTGTGTGCGACCCACGCAACCCAGTTCCTGCTCCACCTTTTCAATCTCGCGCTCCACCTCGATTACCTCCTCGGCGGTCTCGGTCTTCGGCATACGTATCACGTCGACGCCAGCCTTAACCACAGCCTCGATGTCCTTCTTGCCATACGGTGTGTTCAGCGGATTGATGCGCACCACCATCTCCGTCGTGCCGTAGTCAATAGTCTTCAGCGCGTTGTAGACGAGCAGGCGTGCAGCGTCCTTCTCTGCCATTGTCACAGAGTCCTCAAGGTCGAGCATTATTGAGTCGGGATGATATATATAGGCATCCTGCATCATACCAGGGTTGTTTCCCGGTACGAACATCATAGTTCTTCTTAGTCGTTTCATAGGTCAAAAAGTTTAGGGGTTAGTCTTTCCACACGTCTTTGCCCGTAGCTCTCACGGCAGCCGCCGTGCA
>ERZ791628.240-NODE-240-length-25078-cov-45.6722_pt1 | contig 25078 bp, 15 predicted proteins | sample MGYA00510265_ERZ791628 | MGnify/ENA primary metagenome ERZ791628 (study PRJEB30046, sample SAMN00715184) | human gut metagenome | study: EMG produced TPA metagenomics assembly of the A metagenome-wide association study of gut microbiota in type 2... | reverse complement strand
GTGTATTTCTCAAAAGCGAGTGCAAAAGTACTAACTATTTTTCATTCCACCAAATGTTTCGAGGAAAAAGTTTCAAAAAACGCTAACTTTTAACAGTTATAAACACTTAAACAAACTATCAGATACTCAGCACCTTATAATATACATGCGCACACTGGGGCGCGCATACATACGCATATATGCGCACGCTCTCGCGCGCGCATATTATATATTGTATTCAAATATTTTTGCTTATTTTTTAAGGGTAAACTCAAACTTGAGACCGCCTTCCGGCAAATTATTCACCCGAATAGTACCTCCATGCAGGAGAACGGCATTCTTAACAATGGCAAGTCCGAGGCCAGTACCACCCATTTTGCGACTACGTCCCTTATCCACCCGATAAAATCGCTCAAACAAACGGGCCAGATGCTCCGGTGGTACTCCCTGACCATTATCCTGGAAAATGAAATGCCATTTATTTCCCTGTTCCTTCGCCTCCAAGGTCATCTTGCGCCCCTCTCCAGCATAAGCAATGGCATTATCTGTAAGATTGCGGAAAATACTATATATCAGACTTCGGTTTCCCTTCACCACGATATGTTCCGGCATCCGGTTATCAAAAGTCATTTTCCTTTCCTGTCGAGCCAACGCTGTCTCACGGGTAATATCAGCTACCAGCTGGGTAATATCTACCGCTTCAAAATCTATCATATCAGAACCATCATCCAAACGGTTAAGCGTAGAGATGTCGTGAAGCAAGGAGGTCAACCGCTCACTTTGGGCAAAGCAGCGTTGCAGGAATTGCGCCTTGGTCGCCTCATTGATATGCGGGTTATCCAGAATCGTTTCCAGATATCCCTGAATACTAGCCACAGGAGTTTTCAACTCATGAGCGATATTCTGAGTAAGTTGTCTTTTCAGGATATCCTGTTCTTTTCGTGTAGTCTGCACGCGCTTATACATCTTGATGATTCTTTCAGCAATTTCTCCCAACTCATCCCCCGGGAAGCTTGCCAAATCTTCTACCTCCAGGCTTTCATTGTGATCTGCCTTATAGGCAAATATACGGAGTTTGGAAATATTACTACCCAGACGACTGGTGAAACGATAGAGCACAAGCGTAAGAATGATGACGGCAACAAGAGCAAACCAGATATAATGCTGATCTGCCTGAAGCGACTTTGCCAAATCATCGTTATATGGCAACGCCGTACGCACAACTAGCTGACTTTTAGGAAAATAGGATGCCACATAGAAATAATCGTGCTTGAGGGTAGAAGACTGGCGTTCCACACTGGTTCCCATTCCATCCTGAAGTGCCTCCGCAACCTCCGCTCTTTTTGCATGATTGGAAAACTTGCGAAAATCCTTACCCATATTATCATAGATAACCTTACCATCAGGCTTGATAAGAGTCACTCTCAAGTCTTTACTCTCGTGTTCCTGAACAAAATCCTCAAGTTTAGCCTCAGCTACCCTGACACTATCCACCAGATTCACCGTATCCGACAATAGAATACCATTTGAAGAAGAGAGAGCGAGATCCTCCACCAGCAACTCGTTATAGTTGGCAAGTTTCAAGGTAAGGGTACTAATCTTATACTGCTTCTCTCGTGTTTGCTGAAACACGATAAAGCTGACAGCGAACACTAGGAACACCGCCAGCACACTAAAGTACAATTTTCTACCTACAGTATTTGTTTTAAGCATTGAACTTTAAAAACTGAACATTAAACTTCACAATTATCTGTAAATCAAAGTCAAACCAATCAGGCATCGAAATAATATCCGAAGCCGAGACGAGTCACGATGCACTTTGCGAATCGTCCTACCTTTTTACGCATACGGGTGATGTTTACATCCACGGTACGATCGAGCACCATCACATCCTTAGGCCACACCCTATCTATCAATTCCTGACGGGAGAAGACTCTGCCCTTTTCTTCCAACAAGAGATGGAGCAACTCAAACTCAGTCTTGGTAAAAGGAACAGCTTCGCCATCAATGCTAACCGTTTTCCTATCAAGATCCAGCACCAGCCCCTGATAGCCAATCACCTTAGGTTCATCAGCACTACCATTCTGTTCTGCGGTACGGCGCAATACGGCACGAATGCGTACCATCACCTCACGGATGGAGAATGGCTTGGAAATATAATCATCAGCACCCAGGTTGAATCCCGTCAAAGTATCATTCTCCGTATCACGAGCGGTAAGGAAAATGATTGGCACATGGGCAGTCATCGGGTTCTCCTTCAACTTCTTAGCCAGTTGGAATCCACTCATACCTCCCATCATCACATCCAGCAGCAACAGATCATAGGATGCAATATCCATTTCCAAAGCCTCTTCGGCAGAATTGGCTGTATCCACATGATATCCTTCTATTTGGATATTGAAACTCAAGATTTCACACAAATCCTGTTCATCATCAACAACAAGAATTCTTTTATCCGCCTTTTCCATAATCTATTTTTTATAAATTCGTAATTATGGTGCAAAAATACATTTTTTATCTCGTAATAAGCGTTACATCAGATTACAATTTTGTAACAACAATGTGTTTTTTACAAAAAAATGATAAAGCATAGTATAATATTACACTTTTTAACTCAGTGTAATTATATTGGCTACACCATATAACTAAACAAATCGCTTTTCTAACAAATAAAACCCTGCAATACTTCTATATAAACGAGAAGTACTGCAGGGCTTTTTTATCTTTCTGAAGAAGAGAGAGGACTATGCCAATCTCTTCTCCAGGCGCTCACGGATAGCAGCGATAAAGCCGGCTGAGTTGACAGGCTTAGCCTCAACACCTTCCATCAGGTTGACGAGATCCTTGGTAGCGATACCATCATTCAAGGTATCGAAGCAAGCAGCCTCCAGCTGGTCGCCGAAGTTCTGGAGATCCTGAAGTCCATCCATCTCACCACGCTTTCTCAAGGCTCCACTCCATGCAAAGATGGTTGCCATTGGGTTGGTAGAGGTATCCTCACCCTTCAGATAGCGATAGTAGTGACGGGTAACGGTACCATGCGCAGCCTCATACTCATACTTTCCTTCTGGAGAGACCAATACAGAGGTCATCATAGCCAGAGAACCGAAAGCGGTACTGAGCATATCGCTCATCACATCACCATCATAGTTCTTGCATGCCCAGATGAATCCACCCTTGCTACGGATTACACGAGCCACCGCATCATCAATCAATGTATAGAAGTATTCGATGCCGAGTTCAGCAAACTTCTCCTTGTAGTCACTCTCGTAAACCTCTTCGAAGATCTTACGGAACTGCGCATCGTAAGTCTTTGAGATGGTATCCTTGGTAGCAAACCAGAGATCCTGTTTGGTATCGATGGCAAACTTGAAGCAGCTGTGAGCAAAGCTGCGGATACTCTTGTCGGTATTGTGCATACCCTGGATAACACCTGTACCATCGAAGTTGTGGATTTCCACCTCCTGCTTCTTTCCACTCTTACCCTCAAACACGAGTTTGGCTACTCCCGGTTCATCGGCACGGATTTCCACACTCTTATATACATCTCCGTATGCATGACGGGCAATGGTGATAGGCTTCTCCCAATTCTTCACACAAGGGTGGATGCTTGGGATGGTGATAGGTGCACGGAACACAGTACCGTCCATAATACTACGGATAGTACCATTAGGGCTCTTCCACATCTTATGAAGCTTATACTCATCCATGCGCTGGGCATTAGGAGTGATGGTAGCACACTTTACTGCTACACCATATTTCTTGGCAGCCTCAGCAGAGTCGATGGTCACCTGGTCGTTGGTCTGGTCACGATAAGGCAGGCCCAGATCATAATACTCAGTTTTCAAATCTACAAAAGGAAGAATCAGTTCATCCTTGATCATCTTCCAGAGAATTCTTGTCATCTCATCACCATCCATCTCTACCAATGGAGTCGTCATCTTAATCTTTTCCATAACAATTCATATATAATTAATAATTTGCCTGCAAAATTACGAAAAAGATTCGATAAAAGAAAGAGAATTAAGATATTTTCTGTCAAAATGACAATAAAACACGCTTTTTCCAAGCCACATTCTATAATTCATGCATATTTATACTAAAAAAAGGCACCAATGAGCATAAACCCATTGGTGCCTTCTTGTATATTTTCTATTCAGATTACTTCTGAGAATCCTCTGGAGCCTTGTCGATCAAGTCCATAAACTGGTCGAGCTTAGGAGTGATGATGATCTGTGTACGACGGTTGCGCATCTTTCCCACCTCTGTATCATTGGTAGTTACAGGATTGTACTCACCACGACCACCAGCAGTCATACGCTTAGGACTTATTCCGAAGTTGTCCTGGAGATACTGAACTACAGAAGAAGCACGGAGAGCTGAGAGATCCCAGTTGTTGCGGATGTTCTTCATCTTGGCACTGGTAGTGCTTACAGGCACGTTATCGGTGTTACCCTCGATGAGAACATCATAATCCTTGTAGTCCTGGATGATCTTTGCAATCTTGCTCAAAGTTTCCTTGGCACGGCTGTTCACCTCGTAGCTACCGCTCTGATAGAGCATGTTGTCAGCCAGAGAGATGTAAACCACACCCTTCAGCACCTGAACGTCAACCTCCTTCATCTCCTCACGGCTGAGAGAACGGGTCAGGTTGTTGGTAAGAACCATGTTGAGCGAATCGCTCTTGCTCTTCACCTCTACCAGGTGACGGATATACTGGTTGCTCTCATTAATCTGGTCAACGAGCTTCTCAATGCTGATGTTGTTCTGATTGGCATTGGTCAAACTCTTGTCCAGCGAGTTCTGCAACTTGGCATAATCCTTCTTGGTACTGCTCAACTGCTCCTGCGCAGCAGCAAGGCTAGCCTCAGTAGCAGCCAACTTCTCCTTGGTTGCCTGATAATTGGCAGTCAATTCTCTATTTTCAGATTGACAATTCTGGAGATCCTTCTTACTAGCACAGCTAGTAGCCATCAGGGCTACAGCCATCATTGCCATTACAAAAATTTTAGTCTGTTTCATATTTGCTTTCGATTTTTAAATTTTCTGTTATTGTTTTTTAATCACTATGTTATTATATAGACGGCAGTTACGCCCTCCCTATAAAACACCTTATGCGTCTCTTTCTGGATGCAAAGTTACTGATAAGACTCCAATAAACCTTATTTGTCTAATCCATTTATAAAATTTTAACCACTAAATCACTATTTATCACCTTTTTAACTAAAAAAAGAAAATAAATGCGTATTCTTTGCGGAGAAATCAGAATTTTGTATTACCTTTGCAGTCGGAAAGCAAAAGCATATATAATATGTAGGCTTTTGTCAAGGTAGAATTAATACATTAACAATATAAAAAGAGAAATAGTATGATTCTTTTTTTCAGAACTCCATCTAAGAGTGTGATTGCGACCGAGATTGACCACAAACCATCTCAGGACGAAATCAATGAACTTTGTTGGCTTTATGGTGACGCGACTTTAGAGGACGCCCAGCAGTTGCAGGGCTTCTATGTTGGCCCACGCCGTGAAATGATTACTCCTTGGAGTACGAATGCCGTTGAGATAACTCAGAACATGAGTCTTGACGGCATTTCGCGTATCGAGGAGTACTTCCCTGTAGATAGCGAGGACGCAGAGCACGACCCTATGCTCCAGCGTATGTACAACGGTATCGGACAGGATGTGTTCACCGTGAACCACGAGCCAGAACCTATCAAGTACGTCGATGACCTCGAGAAGTACAACGAGGAAGAGGGTCTTGCCCTCAGCGAGGACGAAATGGCTTATCTCCACAAGCTGGAGAAAGAGAACGGACGCCCTCTCACCGACAGCGAAATCTTCGGTTTCGCACAGATCAACTCAGAGCACTGCCGCCACAAGATCTTCGGCGGCCAGTTTATCATCGACGGCAAGGAGATGGAGTCTTCTCTTTTCAGCATGATCAAGAAGACCACCAACGAGAATCCTAACAAGATTCTCTCTGCCTATAAGGATAATGTAGCTTTCTCTCAGGGTCCTGTTATCGAGCAGTTTGCTCCAGCCGATCAGACTACCAGCGATTTCTTCCAGGTGAAGGATATCGAGAGTGTCATCTCGCTGAAGGCTGAGACCCACAACTTCCCTACTACCGTAGAACCTTTCAACGGTGCTGCTACCGGTACGGGTGGTGAGATCCGCGACCGTATGGGTGGTGGTGTAGGTTCATGGCCTATCGCAGGTACAGCCTGCTACATGACTGCTTATCCTCGATTGAAGGATGACAACGGCAAGAGCGATGCTGAGCGCGACTGGGAAGACATCATGCCAGTGCGTAAGTGGCTCTATCAGACTCCAGAGCAGATTCTGATCAAGGCTTCTAACGGTGCTTCAGACTTCGGTAACAAGTTCGGTCAGCCTCTCATCACTGGTTCTGTGCTTACATTCGAGCACGAGGAGAATGGTGAGAAGTATGCATACGATAAGGTAATCATGCTTGCTGGTGGTGTAGGCTACGGCAAGAAGCGTGACTATAAGAAGGGTGAGCCACAGAAGGGCAACAAGGTTGTCGTAGTAGGTGGTGATAACTATCGCATCGGTCTTGGTGGTGGTTCTGTTTCTTCTGTAGATACAGGTCGTTACAGCAATGGTATCGAGTTGAACGCTGTTCAGCGTGCCAACCCTGAGATGCAGAAGCGTGCCTACAACCTGGTTCGTGCTCTCGTTGAGAACGATGAGAACCCGGTTGTCAGCATCCACGACCACGGTTCAGCCGGTCACTTGAACTGTCTCTCTGAGTTGGTAGAAGAGTGCGGTGGCGAAATCGATATGTCTAAGTTGCCTATCGGCGACAAGACTTTGAGCGCGAAGGAAATCATCGCCAACGAGAGCCAGGAGCGCATGGGCTTGCTCATCGACGAGAAGTATATCAGCGAGGTTCAGAAGATTGCCGACCGTGAACGTGCTCCAATGTACGTGGTTGGTGAGACTACAGGCGATGCTCACTTCAGCTTCAAGCAGGCTGACGGTGTGAAGCCATTCGACCTCGATGTAGCTCAGATGTTCGGTCATACTCCTAAGACTGTAATGGTAGATGAGACCGTAGAGCGCAAATATGAAGATGTAACTTATTCTGCAGATAACCTCGACGAGTACTTGCAGCGCGTTCTCCAGATGGAGGCTGTGGCTTGTAAGGACTGGTTGACCAACAAGGTGGACCGTTCCGTAACAGGTAAGATTGCCCGTCAGCAGGGACAGGGTCAGATTCAGTTGCCACTTTCTGACTGTGGTGTCGTAGCACTCGACTACCGTGGCGAGAAGGGTATCGTAACTGCAATGGGTCATGCTCCTCAGGCAGGTTTGGCTGATCCTAAGGCAGGTTCTGTACTCTCTGTAGCAGAGTCATTGACCAATATCGTATGGGCTCCATTGGCAGATGGCATGGACAGCATCAGCCTCTCTGCTAACTGGATGTGGCCTTGCCGCAGCCAGAAGGGTGAGGATGCCCGTTTGTACGAGGGTGTGAAGGCTTTGTCAGACTTCTGCTGCGCCATCCACGTAAACGTACCAACAGGTAAGGACTCTCTCTCTTTGACCCAGCAGTATCCTAACGGCGAGAAGATCATCGCTCCAGGTACCGTTATCGTAAGTGCCGGCGGTGAGGTTTCAGATGTCAAGAAGGTGGTTAGTCCTGTTCTCGTCAACGACAAGAACTCTAGCCTCTACCACATCGACTTCAGCTTCGACGAGCAGCGCCTCGGTGGTTCAGCCTTCGCACAGAGCCTGGGCAAGGTGGGCAGCGATGTTCCTACCGTGAAGAACCCAGAATACTTCGTTGACTGCTTCAACGCCGTACAGGAACTCATCAACCGTGGTTGGGTAATGGCTGGTCACGATATCAGTGCCGGTGGTTTGATTACAACTCTCCTCGAAATGACATTCGCCAATGTAGAGGGCGGTATGAAGATCAACCTCCACGACATCGCAGATGCCGACATCATCAAGACTCTCTTCGCCGAGAACCCAGGTGTTGTCATCCAGGTAAGCGATGCTCACAAGGATGAGTTGAAGGCATTCTTCGATGAGAACGGTATCGGTTATGCCAAGATTGGTTATCCTGCTCCTGAACTCCGCAAGATCATCATCAAGAAGGAAGGCTTCGAGCACGAGTTTGATATCGATGCATTGCGCGACGACTGGTATAAGACCTCTTACCTTCTCGACCGCAAGCAGAGCATGAATGGTATGGCTAAGAAGCGTTACACTAACTATAAGAAGCAGCCTATCGAGATGAACTTCGGTTACGGCTTCAAGGGCACACTCTCTAGCTATGGTCTCGATGCCAACCGCCGCAAGCCTTCTGGCATCAAGGCAGCCATCATCCGCGAGAAGGGTACCAACGGTGAGCGTGAGATGGCTTACTCAATGTATCTCGCTGGCTTCGACGTGAAGGACGTGATGATGACCGACTTGATTTCTGGTCGTGAGACTTTGGAAGATGTAAACTTCATCGTATTCTGCGGTGGTTTCTCTAACTCCGACGTTCTCGGTTCAGCCAAGGGTTGGGCTGGTGCATTCCTCTACAATCCTAAGGCTAAGGAGGCACTTGATAAGTTCTATGCCCGCGAGGACACTCTTTCACTCGGAATCTGCAACGGTTGCCAGCTGATGGTTGAGTTGAACCTCATCAATCCTGAGCACAAGCATCGTTCACACCTCTGCCACAACACATCCAAGAAGTTCGAGAGTACATTCCTCGGTTTGACCATTCCTCAGAACGACAGTGTGATGTTCGGTAGCTTGAGCGGTGATAAGCTCGGTATCTGGGTAGCTCACGGCGAGGGTCGTTTCTACTTGCCAGAGCCAGAGGATCACTACAACATCATTGCGAAGTACAACTACGCTGAGTATCCTGGTAATCCTAACGGCAGTGACTACAACGTAGCAGGTATCTGCTCTGCAGATGGTCGCCACTTGGCTATGATGCCACACTTGGAGCGTGCCATCTTCCCATGGCAGAATGCCTGGTATCCAGCTGATCGCCGCAACGATGAGGTAACTCCTTGGATTGAGGCATTTGTCAATGCACGTCAGTGGATTGAAGAAAGAGCTTTGAAAAAGTAAAAAGGTAAAAAAGTAAAAAGGTAAAAAATGAATAATTGCGTAAGTTATCTTACATTATTCAAAACATTTATGAAGATTGGCATAGTCACCTTTGGGGGTGGCTATGCCATGATTCCTATTATAGAATCCGAAGTCGTTGACAAGCATCATTGGATGACGAAGGAGGAATTTCTGGATGCCATCGCTACCACCCAGGTTTGTCCGGGAGCCTTGGCCATCAACATGAGTTCCCTGCTCGGATATAAGTTGGCAAAGACACCGGGAGCCATCGTCTGCACCTTCGGCGCTTCGTTGCCATCGTTCCTTATTATCTTAGCGATAGCCATGTTTTTCCATCAGTTTGAAGACAACAAGGTTGTTGCTGCCCTGTTTGCAGGCATCCGTCCTGCCGTCGTGGCATTGATAGCCGTACCAACATTCTCGCTTGCCAAGAGTGCCGGGATTTCGCTTGTCAACTGCTGGATACCTATTCTATCCGCCCTTCTGATCTGGCTTTTGGGCGTCAACCCGATCTGGGTGATTATCGCAGCTGCCGTAGGTGGCTACATCTATGGTCAATTCATTCAACCAACAGAATAATATATGATATTTCTTCAGCTTTTCATCGTATTCCTTCAGATAGGCATCTTCGGATTCGGAGGTGGCTATTCCATGATATCCCTGATTCAGGGACAGGTGGTAACGCAGTATCATTGGATGACGATGAAAGAATTCACTGATGTCGTTGCCATCTCGCAGATGACACCGGGACCTATCGGTATCAATGCCGCTACCTATTGCGGCTATACAGCTGTCCATAATGCCGGCATGAGCGGTATAATGGCTATTCTCGGAAGTGCCATGGCAACCTTTGCTTTGGTTCTCCCATCCTTGGTTTTGATGATTCTTATCAGCAGAATGCTGTACAAGTATATGAACACCTCAGCCGTCCAGAGCATCTTCATCGGTCTCCGCCCAGCCATTGTCGGTCTGGTAGGAGCCGCAGCCCTGCTTCTGATGAACGGAGAGAACTTTTCTACTCCCGAAAATCCATGGAGATTCTATATCTCCATCGCCCTCTTCTTCGCCACCTTTATCGGTGTGAAGGTAATGAAGATCAATCCCATCCGCATGATTCTCTATTCTGCGTTTGCCGGATTGCTTCTTCTCTATTAAGACTTTTTTCACCCCAAACTACCCCATTTTTATGAGAAAGGTATATTTATCCATAGCCCTTGGCTTCTGCTGCCAAGGCATTCTGGCACAGCAGAGCTCCTACCAATTGAAGGTGGAGGCAGAAGCTGGTGTCAGTTGCAGTGTGCTCGATACGGATGTGTCGGGCTTGTCGGAGACTTATTATAAGGTGCGACCGGGTTTCACGGCTGCCATCGGTGCCGAATACAATATCGTAGATCAGCTGGCGGTAGGAGCGGGCATCCGCTTCGTTCAGCGCGACTACCTGTATCAGAATCTGGGCGGCGATTCCTGGAACACCCGATACAACAACAACTTCATCAGCATCCCACTCCATGTGGGCTACTATCTCCTCCATAATCCTTACCACGAGAAGGGATTGTGGATCAAGCCGCAGGTAGGCATCTATTACGAGTACTTCACCTCCATGCATACCAAGGGTATGTATCCGATGAACATCATGGAGGGATACAAGGGCGATGGTTCCTACATCCGCTATAACACCACCTACGATTTCAGGAAGAATGAGAACCATCTCCGCCGCAGTCTCTTTGGCGGCGAAGCAGGCATCAAGATAGGTTATTCCTTCGGAAGAATAGATGGCTCTATTGGGTATAACTTCCAGTACGGCTTCTCGCATATCTACCAGGAGAAAGCCAGCACCAGCAAGACTGCCCGGCGCAACTCCAGCCTCATCACAGCCTCGGCTGCCTATAAGTTCTAGCCCCATACGCCCTGAACCAACGGTCACCGGCCGAAGGGAAAGGTAAAGGGCAAAAGCTCCTAGCCCAGGGCAACACCCTGGATATAATAGCAGACAGCAATACGCCCTGAAAGGGCAGAAGCTCCTAGCCCAGGGCAACACCCTGGGTATAATAGCAGACAGCAATACGCCCTGTAAGGGCAAAAGCTTTTAAAACATATAATTTATGAGAACCCCTATATATATAAAAGGTGGAATGCGATGCCTCTTCGCCTTCCTCCTGGCGACAACCACCACAGGAATGTCGCTTACCAGTTGTGTGGCAGACAATGATGCCAACGAGAAATCGATTTCCGATTATTCCGATACCGATGTCAAGTCGTATGGCGACCTGTTCCAAGTTTTCTGGAGCGTGATGAACCAGCGCTACTGCACCCTCAATGAGCAGTCTGCCGTATCTTCGCAGACCTGGGACCAGGTGTACAAGGAATACAAACCCAAGTTTGATGCCCTGAAGACCTTCCAGCATACCTCCGCTTTTACCCAGCAGGAGATTCAGGAAGACAACGCCAAGGCAAAGCAGTATTTCCAGGAAATCATCGACAAGATCATCGACCAGCATTTCTATGTCAAGATTACCCTGCCCGTCTCCCACTCTTCCACGGAAACGGTGAGATTCAACAGCACGCTCCGCAACAAGACCGAGTATTTCCCACTGAATGCTCACTGGAACCATACCCGCGACCAGCTCAACCTGGATGGTACTGCCTTCGGCGAGATTACCTCGGATGGTTTCTGCATCATGGGCGGTTACCTGAAGGAGCAGCCGGGCACCTATTACCTCGGCTTCAACAAGTTTGCCCTCTACGAAAACTGTTTCCACGAGTATCAGAAGACCTATCTCCCTATCAATGCCGCCAGCACCTATCATCTGGATGCTTCCACGATATCAGCCAAGGCGAAAGCACTGATTGCTGATGCCGGAAAGCGAGAGAAGGCTGAGCAGCAGGCAGCGCAGTTGCTTGCCGACATGGATAGCTATCTGGCTTCGGATGATGCAGCCAAAGCCTGCGAGAAGATGGCGGCTTACAGCAACCAGGGCGATTATTCCGGTCTCTATGCTCTCGCCAGCGAGGCTTACGAGAAGTCGCCGAATCTCCTCAAACTGTTACCTATTACTGCTGATGCAAGCGGCATGGGTGAGCAGATCCGACAGAAGCTGCAGGGCGATGCCCGTTACCAACAGATGCTTTCAGCCTCCGGTTTTGCCAGCTGGTATTGCCAGGCTCTTGCCGATTACCTCTGGCACGAGCGGGAACTCTATGCTTACTGGAGCGACCTGAAGTTTACCTACAATCATCTCTGCGTAGAAGGTTACCGCCGCCTGTTCCTGGAGCCTCTGGCTAAGGGCGAGATCAAGAAGCTGATTCTCGACTTCCGTGGCAATGGAGGCGGCAGCGTGATAGATACCCGTCTGCTTACCGACTATCTCATCACCCAGACAGCCGTCTATGCCTACGTGCGCAAGAAAGAGGACAACAATCCATACAGCTATACCCCTTGGATTCCGCAGAAGATTACGGTAACGTCGAAGAGTCTGGGCAGAAACATCCCTATCGCCATCCTGCTCGACAACTACAGTGCCAGCATGTCGGAGGTGACAACCCTCATCCTGAAGAGTCAGGGCGACCACGTGAAGACGATAGGCAGAAACAGTTACGGAGCGCAGGCGATGCTCACTTCCGACAACGAAGCCAGCAATGGAGGATGGATAGGAAATGTAACGAGCTACCTCTACTTCTACATGCCGTTCTCGCTTACCAAGGATGCACAGGGCAACTTGCTGGAAAGTGTGGGAATCACCCCCGATTATCTGCTCGACGAGATGACTAAAGAGGAAAAGGAGAAGCTCTACCAGAACGATCCTTCGGCTGTGGATAGAGGTCTGAAGAAGGCGATGGAGGTTCTGAAATAAGCGAGGGTGTGCAATTTACACCCTCGCTTTTATTTTCTATATATCAGCCACTTATACCATATTCGCGAATTTTGTGTTCCCACACAACTTGCACGGCAATGCAAACGTTTGCATTTCATTTTCCTTGATTTCCATCAATTTTTTGAAGCATCTTTGAGAAAATCATTCTATCTTTGCAACCGAAAAGGAAACCCGGTGACATCTATCTTGTTACAAGGGTAAGCCTGTGATTATAAGTAAATGACAATAACAAAATAGGACAGCTAACAGTATCCTTAAGAAAGAAAACAACAGAGTAAAAATATGATGATGAAGCAGAGTTTGTTCAAACGAACACCGATGTTGTTACTGCTGATTCTCTCATCAGTAATAACCCGAGCGCAAGAGGTAGCACTGAAGACCAACCTGCTTGGTTTGGCAACCACTTCGCTCAATGCTGGTCTAGAAATAGGCACGGGCAGGAAGAGCACTTTTCAGCTTTTCGGCGCCCTGAATCCCTGGAAGTTCTCAGGCGACAAGAAATTGCGCTACTGGAACGTAATGCCAGAGTACCGCTGGTACACCTGCCAGAAATTTGGAGGCCACTTTTTCGGCATCCATGCCCTTGGAGGTGAATACAACATCAAAAATGTGGACCTGCCTTTCGGCATCTTGCCAAAGACAGAGAAAGGAAGACATTACGAAGGCTGGTATGTCGGCGGTGGTCTCACCTACGGATACCAATGGCTGCTGTCAGAGCATCTCAATCTCGAAGGATCCATCGGATTAGGATACATCTACAGCCCATACAAGCTTTACGGAAGATGTGACAAATGTCTTGACAAGGACCACCGCAACTATGTTGGTCCAACTAAAGCCGCCCTTTCCCTGATATACGCATTCTAGGAACGATATCACCGAGATAGCGAAAAACAAAATCAAACCCTCTTTTACAAGATGAAGAATATGAAGAAAATGAAGCTTTATGCGGTCATTTCGCCCCTTTGCATTCTGTTTGCACAGAGCGCACTGACTGTCCAAGCCCAGAAGATAGATGATTCGCAGCTACGGTTGGCTGGAGGCAAGATTCTGATAGACAGCGTCTTGACACAGAAGAAAAGCGACAGTCTGAAGGTTGCTTTCCGCCTCCATCTCGATAGTCTGCAGCTCAAATCAGAGCAACAGCTGGTTTTCACTCCGCTTATTGCCGGAGAAGATACCATCGCCCTGAATCCCATTATCATCAATGGCAAAAACCAGAACATCAGATACCTGCGCAAAAGCAGCAAACTGAAGAACAGCCAGGCAGTGGTAGTGAGACGCAGGAATGATACCGAGCAGCAGGTGCTCTTCTCCCAGACCCTTCCCTACAGGAAGTGGATGAAGGCTTTCAACCTCTCCATGACGGAAGACCTCTGCGGATGCGGCAACCTGATGGATCAGGATACCACCCAGATGGCGGTCATCAACCCAATACCCAAGATTGGTCGCGACCATTACGTGAAGCCAAAGGCTGAAGCCATCAAGGTGAGAGCCGAAAAGGGTGAAGCTTACCTGAGCTTCAAGCTCAACAAGAGCGATATCCTTGCCGACTTCCGTGAGAATGCCACAGAGCTGAGAAAGATTACATCCACCATCGACCTCGTGAAGAACGACAAGGATGTGAGCATCACCAATATCGATATTCATGGCTATGCGTCGCCGGATGGTCCTTACGACAACAATGTGCGACTCGCCAACAACCGTGCGGCTGCCCTGCGCAATTATGTATGCAATCTCTACACCATCGATAAAAAGCTCTTCACCTATCACGCCACCCCAGAAGACTGGGAGGGATTCAAGAAGAAGGTGGAAGCAAGCAACTTAGCTGATAAGTCTGCCATCCTTGCCGTTGCCAACTCATCCTTGGCACCCGATGCAAAGGACCAGAAAATCAAGAAGCTTTATCCGGCTAGCTATCGCTATATCATGAGTGAGATTTATCCTCGTTTGCGCCACAGCGACTATACGGTAACCTATACCGTTCGTCCTTTCGACATTGAGGAGGCAAAGGTAATCTTGAAGACCAAGCCTCAGCAGTTGTCATTACAGGAGATGTATCTGGTGGCACAGACCTATGAACCTGGTTCTCCTGAGTTCAACGAGGTATTTGATATTGCCGTCCGTCTCTTCCCTGATGATGAGACAGCCAATCTCAATGCCGCCTGCACAGATTTGCAGAAAGGCGACCTCGTAACAGCCGAGAAGCATCTTGCCAAGGCAGGAAACTCGAAGGAAGCTGAGCGCATCAGAAAGATTTACGGGGAAATGAAGGCGGAACAATAAAAGATATAACTAACAATAAAATCACATAGATTATGAGAATTAAACATTTCTTTGGATTGGCAGTTTTGGCTGCTATGACTGCTAGTTGCTCTAGCAACAACGAGTTAGTAAATGGTGGTAATGGCTCTGGGGAGAATGAATCAGGTGCAAGCTATGCATCTATCACTATCAAGTTGCCTACAACAAGTGGTACACGTGCCGGTTCCGGTTCCAAAAACGACCAGTTTGCTGAAGGTACAGCTTCTGAGTATGCTGTAAACGATGCTACACTCCTTATTTTCCAGAAGGTAGGAGAATCTGAAAACAAGTACAAGTACATTGAAACAGCCAAACTCGGAAATTTGGATCCTTGGAAGAATGATAAAACAACAGGTATCACAACTGAGTCTACTACTATCACAGCTGAGCTTGAGCATGCTACAGTTGGTGTGGATGGCGATTATTATGCAATGGTCATCCTTAACAATAAAGATAAGGTCGATGCTGATAAGGTTACCCTTCCTTCAGGTACCACCACATACGGAGAGTGGAATGTTGCGACACATGCAACAAACCTTTTAGATAATACTAAAGGTTTCTATATGGCTAATGCTCCAGAGTTTACTGAAGCCGATAAAGAGCCAACAACCCTCGTACAGATAAAAGGTATCTATAGAACAAAGGAAGAGGCACAGAGTAAACCTGGTACAACGGTTCACGTAGAACGCGGTTTGGCAAAGGTAACAGTAGGATCAAACAGTACAGGCGATAATTATTTTGCAAAAGATGGTGCCAGTGCAACCGGAACAAAATATAGCAACGACAAGGTGAAAATCACAGATTGGGCATTGGATGTTACAAACAAGAGTTCATTCCCAGTACATGTAACTTCTGGTTTGAAGGCTGGTATAACACCGACAGATCCAACAGATCAAAAAGTTCCTGCTTATGCTGATATTTGGAAGAATGAAGAAACTACTGCAGGTACAACTCCAGCAACATCTCGCTTCGTTAGTCATGCAGATGCTTTCAAGCGTGTATATTGGGGTATCGACCCTAACTACAGCATGGGCTTATCGGACTTAGCAAAATGTAAAGCACAATTCACTCTAGCTGAAGCCGATGGACAAGGAGTTACATGGAACAACGGTTCTGGTTCTGATAAGCCATTGTATTGCTTGGAGAACACCTTCGACATCAAAAATATGACGCAAGGTCAGACTACCCGTGTTCTTCTTAAAGCAACTTATACCCCAAAAGCTTTAGAAACAGAGACAGATAAGACCTTCTTTATGATTGGTAATAGTTCTGACTTTTGGACGAAAGCCACTCTTGAAAAACAAATTAAGAGCAAAGCTGAAGAAGTTCTGAATACAACAACTGGAGTTACAGCAACTCTCAAGGGTAATTTGCTGGAAGGCGGTACACACGTATTGGATGCAACCAATGTTGAAATCAAATCCGGTGAAGATGACAAGACAGCAAATGTGGTAAACGAAATTAATAATAAATTTGGTTTAGATATGTCTAAAGGTATCGGTATCAAGACCTACAAGGAGGGTGTGAGCTATTATATTGCCCGTATCAAGCACTTCGGTGACGATTTAACTCCTTGGAAAGAAGGCGATGCCACATATGATGAAGAAAACCTGAAATGGCTTGGTCGTTATGGTGTGCTCCGCAACAACTGGTACGACCTCACAATCGAAAAAATTAGCGGTCCTGGTTACCCAGACGTACCAGAGGTTAAGCCAAACGTTCCAGACGACGAGGATACCAAGTACATCTCCGTCAGCGTGAAGATCCTCGACTGGGCTAAGCGTTCACAGAAGGTAGAATTGTAATAGCGTAATAACAACGAAAGGCGGAGCTTAGGCTCCCGCCTTCGTTAAAACATACGAGTTGTGTTTTCAGCTTCACCGTAGTGGAAGCTAGAAACACAACCTGATATTCTGAAACATTATATTGATAATAACCAAAAAGCATCATGGCAAACAATAAGTTACATAGTTGGATCAAGAATATACGCATGGAATGGGGATTCGACAGCTTGGCAGCTATCAGCCGTACCGCTGCTTTCGGAACCATCGTCGCTCTCGGCAGCATGCTCAGCAGCTGCAACGACTTGATGCACGACGACCTCCCTCCTTGCGATATGGGAGTTGACTTGCAGTTCAAGTACGACTACAACGTCCAGCGCGCTGATATGTTCAACGATCATGTAGGCGGCGTCTGCGTGTTCGTCTTCGATGAGCAGGGCAACCTAGTGGCTCGCCAGGATGCAGCCAACGAGGGAAAATCCCAACCCCTCAAAGACCCTAACTATGCCATGCGCATAGACTTGCAACCTGGCAAATACCGCTTCGCCACCTTCGCCTTCCAGAAGAAATACGAAGAGGCACTGTCACAGGCTGGTGCCAAATTCCACATCGAAGCTCCAGCAGCAGGAGAAAACATCGAAAAACTCCGTGCCCGACTCGACAGAAATGCCGGAAAGGTAGAAAACCAGGCACTTCCGCTTGATACCCTCTGGCAGGGATTGAGCAACGAAACCGTAGAGGTGAAGGATCTTCAGGTTACCCACCATACCATCAGTCTCATCAGAGACACCAAGCAGCTCACCATCAGTCTGCATCAGCTGGACGAACCAGCCGACATCAATGCCGATGACTTCAGTTATCAGATAACTGATGCCAATGGCTACATCAATTACGACAATTCTCTCCTCCCAGACGAGGAGTTGACATACACCCCATACAAGACCTGGACCACCGAGTTCACCACTCCGGAGGGTACCGTACAGGAGCGTACCGCTCACGCCGCCCTGATGTTCTCCCGCCTCGTGTTGCATCCCGTAACCGAGAACGAAAAGAATGCGATACTGAGCATCTGGAACAAGAAGACGGGCGAGGAGATGGTCCGCATCAACCTAGCCGATTTTCTGGCACAGGGCCGTGGAGCATTCGAAGCATTGAATTATTCGGCACAGGAGTTCCTGGACAGAGAATACGACTACAAGCTGGACTTTTTCCTGAAAGGCGACAAGTGGCAATACGTTAAGTTGGGCATCTCCATCCTCGATTGGAGCAAGCGCATACAGCGAGCCGACTTATAATCTGATTCCACTTTGTCGAAATTAAACTATTGATATTAGTAAAGTAAAAGACAAAGTTATCATGAGAAGATTTCATATCTATATAGGTTTCATAGTTTGGTTGTTGACTAGTTTATTTGCAGTTAGTTGTACCGACGAGTTGGAGGGTAACGGATATACCCCCAACTCGTCAAGCAACCTGCACGTGCTGGTACCAACCGTGCTCAGTGCGAACGGCACCCGTACCGACGATGCTTCCGGCCTTCCTACCTATAATGCTACGGTAGATGAATGCCAGATCAACGACCTGACCCTCTATGCTTTCCCTGTAGAAAATGAAGGCAAGCTCCTGGTAGAGACGCTCCCTGCCCCATTGGCTACAATGATGGTAGAGCAGCATGTTGCTAACTATCAGCTCAATATCGAGCCGGGCACTTACCATATCTATGTGGTTGCCAACATGAACAAGGTGTTGAGTGGTAAGACTATCAAAACTGAAGATGATCTCAAAAATATAGTACTGAGTTATGGCGTTGGAACAGAACCGGGAATGCCTGTTTCTACAAACATCCCGATGATTTATGAACCAAAGGATGTAAACGGTAATATCATCAATACAAAAATAGAAAAAAGTGGTGATAAATATACCGAGGTGGCAGCTAACCTGAAGTTTACATGCGTAAAGGTTAAGCTGAATCTTATTATGGACCCAACTGCGAGCGATAATCTTTATGACAAGAGCTATAGCATAACAGATATTGTTGCACAGAAGCTTACTCCTTCTACCCATTTATTATGGGATGGTAAGTTTACCCAGAAAGATGTAACTCCAGAATATGCTAAAGGTATCGAGCCCACCATTTACAGTAGTTCATCTACTGGCGAAGCTAACACAGGACGTTATTATCAGAATGGAGAATATACCATAAATGAAGATAACAAAGATGTAGCTAACGAAGATGTTGTGAAAATCGCTGATGCTTATAAGGATAAGGGTACACCGAACCCAACGAACGCTAAGCAGTGGCTTTTTCAAGGTACTTACTATCTGCCAGAGCGTTATATCTCTAAGGTAGAGGAACAGTCTGTATTGAAGATTAGCGGTATAGTTAACAACAGCAACAAGAATCAATATACCATCAAGCTGGGACATAAGCAGAACGCATCAGATGCTCTGCCTACATTCCCTCGTGGCACCTATTATGAAATTACAGGTAAGCTGAAGAGCTATGGCGATATGGATCTTGACTGCGATGTGAAAGTGGACGATTGGAAGCCAGTAGAAATCAATGCTGATTTCTACCATACTAATTTATGGGTTAACAAGACCAAGGCTGAAGTCTCTTCTACAAAGAGTGATACCATCTCTTATAAATCAAGCGAAACTGTTGTAGACTTTGGCTGCATTGACACCAAGACTGTTGGTGAAACAAATCAAGATATTATCGTTGTAACAAAAAAAGATGACAAAAATATTATCTTTGGTATCAATCCAGAAATACCAATAAATCAGTTCGAAAAGGATCCGACAACAGGAAAGAGAGAAGGAACTGCTAGAGTTTACTTACAGGCAAACAACATCAAGAAGTATATTGAAGTACACTATGATGTTACTCCTTATTTTAAGGTGAGCCCAAAGAACGTAGTTATCTATTGGGGTAAGGATCCTGACGACAAGCAGGTTCTAGAGAAACACTTTGTGGTAGAAACCAACCTGGGTGGCTTGAAGGCATTTCAGAACATCAATGGTACGCTAACAGAAAAAGCTTCCGGTTCTACAGTACAAGTTGGTGAGGCACCTTCTCGTCTGAAGATAAGTTATGATAATACTCCTGATGAAGATGGAAAATATCTGATGAAGGTAACGGAAACCAAAAATCCTGTGACGACTACCGTTTATAACTTCACGCTTTCGCCGCTGAATCAGATTTCTGGCGACGAGATTGCTTCACAAGAAGTTACGGTTACAGTAAAACCGGAGTTCGGCCCTTATCGTATCTACATGCGAGCTATCAATAATATATGTAAATGGGATGGTAAAGAAGACGGGACCGCTAATCTAGAAGTCGTTTTTACAGAACAAAAACCAGAATATACTGGAATAAACGGCAGTTATAATGATAAGTATAATTTCAATTGGTATGATGGTTGGACTGATAAAGACGAAAATAATGAAGATAATAAACGTATTCAAAATGGTAGACATCATATGTATATGTATACACAGCTTGGTGAGAATGATGAGCATAGTACTACCGTTAAAGATGACGCATATGTATGGATATTTTCAGAAAAGTTCCCTGGTGACCAAATGACAGGTGACGTAAATAATGCTGGATGGTATTATAAAGATATGCCATTTAATGCAGAGAGCAAGTATACAGAAAAGAAAGCGACAGGTACAAAGCAAATTAAACCAGGTCAAACGCTAGTTATATTTGGTACTGGCGAGAATCATGGCAATGATAAGACTGGTTGTACTCCACACCGTTTTCCTCATACCATGGACCCAGGTATTCCTTTGTTCAACTACGAAGATCGTGAAGGCTGGTATCTCTATGACCCTACCTGCATTCCATATTATCGAGTATATGATGACAAGCCGACTATTATAAATGTTGACTATGTGATATATACTAAAAGTGAGATTACTAAATGGAAGATCAATTTTGGAAAGAAGAATAAATCATTCGAATCGTATACTTTGGAATGTAACTCTGATAAGTTCAAGCAAAAAAGCGAAGATGTTGGAAATGGTTGGAAACGTACAATTCTCAGTTTCAAAGCACCTAAGGGCGAATACGAAAAAGCAATAATGGTTAGCATTAGTGGAAACAATGATCAGATGCTCTTCGGTGGGGACAGCTACCCATGCATCTACGATGCAGCTACCAAACAATACCAGATATTCGGTTATTACGATGGTAGCTGGCATGAAGGCAAACCGTTAGGAGTTTCTAAACAGTAAAGATAGAAAATATAATGATGACAAGAATAAAGACTTTAATGATATGGATAGGATTGCTCTTAAGCCTTGCATCATGTAAGGACTCTTTAGAGGCAATTACTCTCGGTGGGGACGAACTCCCTACCGAGGGAGTTACGCTGAGCATACAATTGCCTAATTTCACTCCTCAGGAAATCTCAACCCGAGCAGGAGGCGAAACAACAGAGAGCATTACTTCTCTGTGGCTTGTATGCTATGATGCAACGGGTACTTTTCTGAAAAAGCAGGATTGTACTTCCGCTTATACGGCTGCCGCAGCCGATATTGACGGATATAGAAAAATCAACATGAACCTTCCTAAAGGTACAGAAACGGTACATTTGGTTGCCAACGTTCCTGACTTGACAAAAGCACAGGCTGCAAAGCTTGACGCGATGGAAGATATCACTCCTGGTTTATCAAAGCCAATCTGTTGGGGCAAAGCTAAACTTAGCGACCTGATGAAAGACAGCAAGATTTCACTTACCCGTCAATGTGCAAAGATTACATGCACGGTAGATGCAGCCGTAAGTAATTTCGAAATCACAGACCTTCATGTATGGCATTCTTCCAGCAAAGGCTCTATTGCGCCAGCTGGCTACGAAGAATCTACTAATGATAACTTGGCAACATCTACAGAGTTGATGGATGATAGCAAATGTATTACTGGCGGTTCTGCTGCTGTAGTTGCAGTAAATGAAACTTCTGCAGGCAAGGCTGACATCATTATCAAGGCTAAATATAAGGGTACAGAAGGCTTCTATAAAGTAGCCCTCTATTATAAAAAAGATGATGGCAAAACTGCACAATATGCATTGGTACGTAACCACAACTATATCGTGAAGGTTAAATCTGTAAACGATGCGGGCTATGCGACTGAAGCTGAAGCATTAAAGGCTGAGCCAGAAAATCGTCTGAAGGTAACCGTAGTAGATGACAACCCGGAGATTGTAGATATGATTGCCTGCAAAGACTACGAACTGGGCGTTTGTGGTACACAGACGGTTGATGCTTCAAGTACAACTGCTCCTATCACTTTGGTTACAAATCTTAAAACAAAGAATACAACAGATAATAATCTCTATAAGGTTGAAATCAGCAGCGATGCACCGTGGATAACTGGCTGGTCACCAGGTAGCAAGTCAACCACAACAAGTCCTGAAGAAGGCACTAAGTTTGTTCTCAACCTCACTTTGGTTGCAAACAACAAATCGGAGGAGCCTCGGGAAGGTACGATTACCATCACTTCCGGTGACTTGAAAAGAACCATTAAGATTCATCAGGAAGGTTACGACTTTAAACGTGCTGATGATCGACAGGTTGTCATGAATTACAATGGTACTATTCATGATAATTACTTTGCTTGGCTTGATTCAGAAATGCATGGTGTTAAACCTAGCGAGAATAAGGTCAATAATCAGGAAAAGACCAGAAACCAGGGCTTGCACTTCAGCGTAGGAGATAATAAAATCTATTATCTGATTCCAAAGAAACCTGGTGACCAATTCGTGAAGAAATCTGACAAAATCAGTTATTCGGATGAAGTTTACAAAGGCAATAACTATTATAAAGTTACATTGAACACCAATAACTACGATTTATGGATAGAAGAAGAAGGTTTTGTCATCGAGAATACTGAAGATGCTGATCATCCGTTTACCATCAAATACCCGATCTATCATGCTGGTGTATTTGGAGAAATTAAAAATCTGGAAGACGAACAGTTGGGTGAAACAAAAAAAGGTTGGTACTACTACGGAGTAGTGAAGATTCTGGTAGATGAACCATCAGTTGATGGTAAAACTACTACGTATAAAAAGACATACTACATGTTAGACCGTAATCTAGGCGCATCCAACAGCGATTTCTATTCGCCAGGTTCTGCCAATATTGCCAATGATAAAGGTTCTATAGGTGGATATTTCAAGATATCAAATGATAAAAAAAGTAACGCCTATATCGACAAGTATGTAATCGGCAATTTTAGAGTTCCAAAGGGCAACGAGCTAGAGGCTATTGCGAATAAAGCCTCAGTAGATCTGTTGGAAACATCTACAGGTGAACCGTATAATTGTATTCGCATCCAGACAGAGTCTTCGCAGAAGGATTACATCTATATCCCAATCAGCGGATATTACGAGAGCAACAGCTTCAAGGATGAATATCACGCAAATCTATGGAGCCAGTCTTTGTTGTCGGGCTATCAGGGCTTCAGTGAAAGCAGTAAAGAATATGGCTTCTGGTATATCTACCTAGATATATATAATAAGATAAAGACTATCACAAATACCCGTTTTGCTCAGGGATATGATGGCTCGAACACTGGCCGTTACAAGGCGATGCCAATCCGCCTGATATACGTTCCATAAACATAAGATAAGTGATAAATACAATAACATCTTTTACTTATATATAAATATAGTTTTAAAACAGCTGTTTTACAAAGAAGGGTTGGGTTTTCGTGAGAAAGTCCAGCCCTTCTTTTTGTCAGGATACTCCTGACAAGGGGTCAAGACGTCACTGAGAGGTCATCATGATAGTACTGACGGATGGTAAAGACGCTTCCATCGCTTATTGCCTCACTACGGCATTATATTGCCCTTTACCAGGGCAATATCTTGCCATTGCCAGGCACAAAACGATACGTCGGGAGAGAAAATCCCCACTCTCTTTTTTACTCTTCACTCTTCACCAAATCGCCTGAAACCCCGATAAACACTGGAGTTCCGAGTGGTGAAGAGTGGCGCACCACTCTTCACCACTCTTCACCCACTCTTCACCTGGATATTTTTTCATCGGATTACGCTGAGTTAACAGAGCATTCTTGCTCCACGGATTACGCACGGATTCCGTGAGGCGTCTGTCTTCCGTGAGGCGTCCCAGCGGATTTGCAACCGTCAGGCGTCCCAGCGGATTTGCAATCCGCTGTAAAAAAATGTTCGACCTATGAAACCGGGGGATTTGCAATCCCCCCTCAATCTATAAACAGCTAGCGAAAAAATCTGGGGTGAAGAGTGGTGAAGAGTCGAGCGCACTCTTCACCCTACCAAATCAGCTCATACACAAACACTTACGCCACTCCGGTGAAGAGTGAAGAGTGTTTTTGAAATTGGCGGATAATCGTTACAAGTTACAGCGGATTACAAATCCGCAAAGAAAAGGTCGAACATTTTTTGACAGCGGATTGCAAATCCGCTGGGACGCCTCACGGAAGAAAGGAAGATTTAAAATAAATATCCGCCCACCAGCTGATTTCCACTTGCACAACAGGTGTTGGGCGAGCGCATATCAGCTGTTATGCAAGCGCACAACAGCTGTTGTGCGGCTGGAGGAATAGGCTTTTCCGGCTTATACTATTAATCTTTCTGGCAACAAGTAAAGGTTACTCCGAAGACTATTTACGTTAAAACGATGCAGCAACGATAATACTTACAAGGCACAGCGATAGTACTTACAAGATGCAGCGATAGTACAGTTATCTATCGCCTGGCTTATGGGGAGAACTTGTATCTGATAATTTTATGATTTCAATTGATGCAATTGCTCATGGGTTAAGCCTGTCAGTTCCATGATAGAGTCATCATCCATACCCTTTAATAGCATTTTCTTTGCTATATCAAGACTTTTGTGATAACTACCTCTTGCTTCACCTTTGGCAAAACCCTTAGCTTCTCCTTTGGCAAAACCCTTAGCTTCACCTTTGGCAACACCTTCATCAATACCATTCATATAATAGCTCATTAAGACACCATAGTAATCATCGGCGGCCTTTAAGCTTTCATCAT
>ERZ791628.226-NODE-226-length-25942-cov-3.29826_pt1 | contig 25942 bp, 20 predicted proteins | sample MGYA00510265_ERZ791628 | MGnify/ENA primary metagenome ERZ791628 (study PRJEB30046, sample SAMN00715184) | human gut metagenome | study: EMG produced TPA metagenomics assembly of the A metagenome-wide association study of gut microbiota in type 2... | reverse complement strand
TAGTGCAGGATATTCAGGGAATTATTCATCTGGCACCGGAGATGGCAGCAGATAAGATTCGGTTTATGCTTTCGGCACAGGTTTCCAATGGTGGTGGACTTCCGCTTGTGAAGTTCACACACAATGCCGGACATGAGGATACACCGGACGATGCTTCTTATGTGAAGGAGACAGGACATCCGGCATACCGTGCGGACGATGCATTGTGGCTGTTTCCTACAATTTATAAATATGTAACAGAAACCGGAAATCTGGCATTTATGGATGAAGTGATTCCATATGCAAATAAAGATGAAGGTACGGTGTATGATCATCTGAAACGTGCGATTGATTTCTCTATGAAACATCTTGGCCGACATGGCATGCCGGCAGGACTTTATGCAGACTGGAATGACTGCCTGCGGCTTGGAAAAGATGGGGAGTCATCCTTTGTTGCATTACAGTTTTATTATGCAATGACGATTCTTCGTAAATTCGCTGAGTATAAAAATGATTCTGAGTACATTTCTTATCTGGATAAGAGCCAGAAAGATCTCTGGAATGTGATTCAGAATCTCTGCTGGAATGAAGACCGGTTTATCAGGGGCTTTACAGAAAAAGGAGAAGTAATCGGTAAAAGAACAGATCCGGAGGCAAATATGTGGTTGAATCCACAGAGTTGGGCGGTTATCAGTGGATTTGCATCTAAGACACAGGCGGAAGCTGCAATGGAGAATGTGTATGCGCAGTTAAATACAGCGTTTGGTGCCGTACTTATGGATCCACCGTACCATGCGCATGCATTTGATGGCGCTCTGGCGGTTATCTATAATCAGGGAGTAAAGGAAAATGCGGGAATATTCTCCCAGTCACAGGGCTGGCTGATTCTGGCAGAAGCATTACTTGGACATGGAAACCGTGCGTTTGAGTATTATATGGAGAATTCACCGGCAGCTCAGAATGATAAAGCAGAAGTGAGAAAGCTTGAACCTTATTGCTATGGTCAATTTACAGAGGGTAAGGCAAGTCCTCATTTTGGACGATCCCATGTGCACTGGCTGACGGGAACGGCATCAACAGTTATGGTTGGCAGTGTCGAAGGTATTCTGGGCATGCGCCCGGATTTCTATGGATTGCGGATAGCACCATCCATCCCGGCAGAATGGGACGGATTTACAGTGGAGAAGGATTTCCGCGGAAAGCATCTCCATATTGAGGTGAAAAATCCGGGACATGCAGAGTCTGGATTTAAGAGCATGGAAATCAATGGTCAGACTATCTTCAATAATTATGTGAAAGACGAGTGGCTTATGTCAAACGGGGATAATATAATCACATTATATATGTCATAGATTTTACCGGTCAGGCAGACCGGAGGCGTTCAGATTTAGGGACTGGTACCGTTTTGGTGTCAGTCCTGTCTGTTTTTTGAAGACCTCTGAGAAGTAGCTTTGATCTGAAAATGCAAGAATCGAAGCAATTTCAGCCGCGGAATAGGAAGAGTGAAGCAGCATATTTTTGGCAGTTTCAATCTTTGTCTGCTGGATATAGTCGCTGACAGTCATACCGGTTTCCTTGTGGAAAAGGCGGGAAAGATAGGATGAATTCAGTCCGGTCAGTTCTGAAAGATTTGTAAGTGTGATTTTTGTATGTAGGTGGTCATAAATATAATCAATACATCTGGCTACTGGTTTTGATGTAATCTTTTTCTTTCGCAGATTTTTCATGCGGCCGGTGTAGTCCAGGCATGCGGTTGTGTGCAGTTCATCGAGTTCATCCATCGAATTTGCACGGTCTGCTGTGTGGATATAAAAATCGCTCAGGCTGTAGGAAGTGGACAAATCCAGTTGACCACCTTCGATACAGTAGCGGGCAAGCATAGCCATTGTGATTGCAAAATGATATTTCAGGCTTTGCAGAGGGGTGTCGGATAGCTCGCCCAATCCTTTTTTGTGGCTGATCTTTGCCTGACAAAGCTCATTTACCTTCTCAATGTTTCCGGATTTGATGGTTGTATAAAATTCTAATTCCGGATCGTACTGTGCACGTAGTACAGCTTCGTTCTTATATATGTAATCACGGTATATTTTATTGCTTATTTTCATGGTAACACCCCATTGATATATGTTCGTTATTTTTTTTAGTGATTTCGGAAAATATTTAACGTAATTATAGCAGAGAATCTGATTTAGAACAATCGAACAAAATGCAACAAATAATTGCTTTACTTTGTATTATGTATAGGGTACAATTTTTACAGCGCATTGTTTCAAATACATTTAGAAAATAAAAATGAACAAATGTTCGAACTTCTTATTGACTTTTCGAACAGAAGTGTAGTATAGTAGAAGAAACAAAAACGAACATATGTTTTGATAACATAGATGGAAGATAATGGAGGTTTATGGTATGGCAAGTGAAGAAAAGATGAAAGCATTAGATGCAGCGCTGGCGCAGATCGAGAAGCAGTATGGTAAGGGTTCTGTGATGAAGCTCGGAGATCAGTCTGCAAATATGGGAATTGATGTAGTTCCGACCGGCTCTCTGAGTCTGGATCTGGCACTCGGACTTGGCGGTACCGTATTATTGAGATTTATGGTCCAGAATCAAGTGGTAAGACAACCGTTGCACTGCATGTGGTTGCTGAAGTACAGAAGATGGGTGGTATTGCAGGCTTTATTGATGCAGAGCATGCACTCGACCCAACGTATGCAGCGCATATAGGTGTCGATATTGATAACCTGTATATTTCACAGCCGGATAATGGCGAGCAGGCACTGGAGATTACAGAGACGATGGTTCGTTCCGGTGCGGTTGATGTAATTATTGTGGACTCTGTAGCGGCCCTTGTACCGAAGGCAGAGATTGACGGCGAGATGGGAGATTCTCATGTTGGATTACATGCGAGACTGATGTCTCAGGCACTCCGAAAACTGACTGGTATTATCAGCAAGTCTAATTGTGTGGTTATCTTTATCAACCAGCTTCGTGAGAAAGTAGGTGTGATGTTTGGTAACCCGGAGACGACAACCGGTGGTCGTGCATTGAAGTTCTACGCTTCCGTCCGTCTGGATGTACGCCGGATTGAGACATTGAAGGTTGGCGGAGAAGTTGTTGGTAACCGTACAAGAGTCAAGGTTGTAAAGAATAAGGTTGCACCTCCATTCAAGGAAGCAGAGTTTGATATTATGTTTGGTAAGGGTATCTCCAAGGAAGGCGATATTCTGGATCTGGCTGTTTTGCACGATATCATCAACAAAGCAGGTGCATGGTACTCTTACAATGGTGAGAAGATCGGACAGGGACGTGAGAATACGAAGCTTTATCTTGCAAATAATCCAGAAGTGATGGAAGAGATTGAGCAGCAGGTACGGAACAAGTGTGGGATTGGCGTAGATGCAGAACAGACAGAGAGCGAAGAGTCATAAGCAACCAACTACATACAGTGCATTTGATACAGCGATTTATTATCTTACCTTCCGGGATCGCTCCCGGAAGGAGCTTTGTGATAAGCTGGCAGAAAAAGGATATGAGGAAGCAGAGATTGCAGAGGCAGTCGAGAAACTGATGTCCTATGGATACATTGATGATGAACGATATGCCTCATCGTATATTCGGAATCAGATGCGTGCCAAAGGCAGACGAAGAATCACAATGGAGCTTTCCGGTAAAGGTGTAGATTCAGAGATGACACGTGAATTATGCATGGAAATGGTGCCTGATGAAGCGGAAACGGTCTATGATTTACTGGAAAGACGTTATGGTAACTTAGATTTTTCGGATGAAGGACAGATGCGTCGTATGTATTCCTTTTTTGCACGTCGTGGATTTAAGTATGAGGATATTCGCAGAGCAGTGTCAGAATATAGAAAAAATATTGAAAAAATATAGAAAAGTAATCTATTTTTTCTTACAATTTGCATAAAAAAAGTAAAGTATTCCTTGACACTAGTATAAAAAAAGTATAATATTTAAGTGTTGTAGTTATGCAATAAAACTAAATAAGGAGGTGCTCCTGAGTTGTCAGACGAAGCAATCAAGTATGTGATTTTCGCTGTAATACTCGTGGTTGCAATTCTCGTTACCTGGTTTTTAGCTATTGCGTATCGTAAGAATGTGGCAGAGGCAAAGCTTGGTAAGGCAGAGGATAAGGCTAGAGAGATTATAGATGAAGCACTGAAAGCTGCGGAGGCAAAGAAACGTGAGACACTTCTTGAGGCGAAGGAAGAAGCCATGAAGACGAAGAATGAGATTGACAAAGAAGTCAAGGATCGTCGGAATGAGCTTCAGCGCATGGAAAAGCGTGTTCTTTCCAGAGAGGAAAATCTCGACCGGAAGACCGAAGCCGTAGAGAAGAAAGAAGCTTCATTATCACGTAAAGAGGCAGAACTCACGAAGCTGAAGCAGGAAGTTTCAGATTTGGAAGCAAAAAGAACTCAGGAACTGGAAAGAATTTCCGGATTAACCTCTGAACAAGCAAAGGAATACTTATTAAAGACTGTTGAAGACGAAGTAAAGCATGAAACAGCAGTCATGATCAAAGAATTAGAAACACGAGCAAAAGAAGAAGCAGATAAGAAGGCAAAGGATTACGTTGTGACAGCCATTCAGAAGTGTGCAGTCGATCATGTATCAGAGACAACGATTTCCTTAGTACAGTTGCCTAACGATGAGATGAAGGGAAGAATCATTGGTCGTGAAGGACGAAACATTCGTACTTTAGAGACTATGACAGGTGTTGATTTAATTATTGATGATACACCGGAAGCAGTTTTGCTTTCAAGTTTTGATCCGGTTCGTAGAGAAGTAGCCAGAATTTCGCACTTGAAAAGCTGATTGTGGATGGAAGAATCCATCCGGCACGTATTGAAGAGATGGTCGAGAAGGCTCAGAAAGAGGTCGAGACTATGATGCGTGAAGAGGGAGAGGCTGCAACCCTGGAAGTCGGTGTACATGGCTTACATCCTGAACTGATACGTCTTCTTGGTAAGATGAAGTTCAGAACAAGTTATGGACAGAATGCATTGAAGCATTCTATTGAGGTAGCTCATTTGTCCGGTTTGCTTGCCGGAGAGCTTGGGCTTGATGTTCGTGTAGCAAAGCGTGCAGGTTTGTTACATGATATCGGAAAATCTATTGATCATGATGCAGGTATGGAAGGCTCTCATGTATCCATTGGTGTTGATCTTTGTAGAAAGTACAAGGAGTCGGCAACGATTATCAACGCTGTTGAGGCACACCACGGGGATGTAGAACCACAGAGTTTGATCGCATGTATTGTACAGGCTGCAGATGCTATATCGTCTGAAGTCCTTGGAAGACATTGCCAATGGATTTAAGGGTGTTGATAAGACTTTTGCTATTCAGGCGGGACGAGAAATTCGAGTAATGGTAGTTCCAGAGCAGGTAACAGATGCGGATATGGTATTACTCGCACGGGATATCTCAAAGAAGATTGAATCAGAACTTGAGTATCCGGGCACAATCAAGGTAAACTTGATCCGAGAGTCAAGAGTAACCGATTACGCAAAGTAATTATTTGTTATCAATGAAATTCGTGGAAAGTATTGAGAATACAAGTTTTCAATACTTTCCTTTTTTGTTTATTTCCTGTATTATATATAGAGATATAAAGCAATCGCGTGCGAAACAAATTATGAATGATGAAATGTATTTATTATGATTATATGGACGATGCGGAATAGAGTGGATATCAAAGGGACATAAATATGGTTGAATTTAAAAGAAAAAGCTTGGAATTATTATATGATGCGAAGATTGTAGCGCTGTATAAGGATGTGTTGGAGACACCGGATGGTGGAGAGGTTGTATATGATCTGATTAAACATAAATCCGGCGGTGGAGCAGGTATTCTGCTTGTAGACGAGGAAGAGTACACATATCTGGTGCGTCAGTACCGTAATTCCTTAGATGCAGTGGATCTGGAGATTCCGGCAGGTGGATATAGTTTTCACGGGGAATCCGGTGAGACATGTGCGTTACGGGAAGCAGAGGAGGAGACTGGATGGATTCCGCAGGATATCTATCATGTGAGCAATATGATTTCTTCGGTTGGAACCTTTGATGAGAAGACGGATGTCTATATTGGACGCAATTTGAAGAAAGGCAAGCGGCATTTAGATCCGACGGAATTTATCGAGATTGTTCGAGTACCTATGGAAGAAGCACGCGAGATGATTTATTCGGGTAAGATTGTAGATAGTAAGACGATTGTCGCGATTCTTGCTTATTATGATAAGAAGAGTCGAGGAATATTTAAGTAGACAGGCACATATGCTTTAGGGAGTGAGCAATCATTCCCTAATTTTTATGCAGTAGGAGTATAAGGCAATGCCATATGAAAGTGAAAAACTGAAAAGCCGCGTATTTTATTATCTGTGCATGGTGCTGGCAGGTTGTATATTAGCCAATATCGTGCTGCGATGCGATCGGGATATGCAGGTGTTTATACTGCCATTTACGGACAGCAGTCGGTTAGCCGGGGTATCCGTGCAGCAGACGTTGTTTTATGTGTTGTTACAGCGGACGAAACAGGTGGCTGTTGTGTACCTGCTGTATAAGGTGTTTCCGCCCAAGGCAGTCTTCTCGATCGGGATGAGTGCGTTGTTATTTTTATTTGGATTTGTAATCAGTTGTCAGATGTTTTATCTGGGACTTTCGGGTGTATGGTTTCTGCTGTTATGCCTGTTTCCGCATTATCTGATCTATCTTGGAATGTTGTATTATCTGGCGGCAGAGGCACGCAAGGTTGGAGAGGATAAGAATAAAAAGAGGATGGCGGCGATGATTCTAATTCTGACGTTTTTTGTCGGAATTCTATCCGAGAGTATTCTTTCAAAAATTTTTTTAAAAAATTTTCTCCAATATATAGGTATGTAAAAACGTGCATTTCAACATATTGTAGAAATGTTACAAAATGTTACAAATATTGAAAAAATGTGAAAAAATATGTTTGATTTTAGCTGAAATAGTAATTATAATGTAATAGATAAAGGCGAAAAGCAGTCGGAAAAGGTTGCATTTTGTCGAGGGAATGGAAGGACTTTGGGTATGGAAACACAGATTGAGAATTACATTGATTACTTGAATAGCGTGAAGCATGCAAGTGCGAATACGATTGCATCCTATCGGAGAGATTTGAAGAAGATGAGCCGCTTTTTTGCGGACAGACAGTGTACGGATGTGCGTGAGCTTCGGGGAACGGATTTGAATTCGTATGTATTGGATATGGAAAGTCAAGGCATGTCCACAGCGACGATATCCAGAAGCATTGCAAGTATGAAATCGTTTTTTCTATATCTGTTGAAGCAGGGGGAAATCACAGAAGATTATGCGGATGCATTGAAGCCACCAAAGATCGAGAAGAAAGCACCTGAGACGCTTTCCATTGAGGAAATCAATCTGCTCTTAGATCAGCCATCACGCCTGACACCAAAGGAGATCCGGGACAAGGCAATGCTGGAGCTTCTGTATGCGACTGGTATGCGTGTATCAGAACTTATAAATTTAAAGATCACAGATGTAAATCTGACGATGAATTATATTTTATGCCGGGATGTATCGAAGGAGCGTGTCATTCCAATCGAGAATGTAGCGAAGATGGCGCTGGAGAATTATATCAAGTCTGTACGGGAATCCATCAGTCATGGAAGTATGTTCCTCTTTACGAATATGAAGGGACAGCCGATGACGAGACAGGGCTTTTGGAAACTGATCAAGGCATATGCAGCAAAGGCTGGTATCGACAAGGATATCACACCGCATATGATCCGTCATTCCTTTGCATCACATCTGGTATCAAATGGTGCCGATTTGAAGGCGGTACAGGAGATGCTTGGACATTCGGATATTTCGACCACGCAGATTTATCTGCGCAGCAGACAGAGCAAGTTGAAGGAAGAATATGAGAAAGCACATCCACGTGCAAAGATGGCGTGAAAGCCATATAAAAATGAAATCAAAATAGAAAGATAAAATTTCATAGATGAAATAAAAAGAGAAAACCTCATTATCAGAGAAGAAATATCTGGTAATGAGGTTTTCTTGCGGTGTTGCATCTGACAATACAGCATTTAGAATCTAAAATGAGTTACTACTTGTTTTGCAGGTTTGTAAATACGCTGTCACTGACACCATGTTTCAACAGGTATGCCTCCCACAGGGAATAGTATTGTGCCTGTAGATGGATACCATCGTTGGAATAATCGGCTTTAACACCCATTGGAACATCGCCGTCCATGTCACAGACGCAGGTGTTCATATCAAGGTAGAAGATACGCTGTCCGTCTGCGTATTCTGCAACCAGAGCATTTCTGCAATCCACATTGTCGTTGTTGTACACATCTGAGTTATCTGCGTAGCTCTGTGTAACATGCATCATACCCATGACAAAGATTACAGCGTCTGGCTGTAATTCCTGAATCTGATCTAATACTTTCTTGTACTGCGCCTGATAATCCTTGGCGTAGCCGCTTCCGAGCTCGTTGACACCACACATGAGGAAGATTTTTTTGTACTGTTTTGTGGCAAGCACATTTGGAATTGTTTCGCCGTTTGCCATTGTTTTATCCATCAGATCCCAGATGGAAACACCATCTTTGTAGTAGAAATCAGCCGTTGTTTTGGTGCGGAGCGTACCGTAGTCATGTAGTCCCTCAATACGGGAATCCCCGATAAAGGCTGCATCGTTAAAGTAGTCAGTATTTACAGTGATATAATCGTAGTTGGTTGTCTGTGCCACACGGTCATTATCGTCGTAATAAGCAGAGCGTGCCTTACGCATTGGAACTGTGATATAGGTCGTTGGAATCGGTTCGCTTCCATCGGTGCTGACTGCATCCGAAGAGGTCGCCGGTGCATCGGTTGATGTCGCGGCAGGAATAGGATTGGAATCTGCGTCTGTACCGGTTGCCGTCGTGTCATCGGAAGGTTTCTTTGTGTCATCTTTTTTCACAAATGGATCTTCTTTAATCATGGCAGACATAAAGAGCGTATGATCCTTGGAAATCCGCAGCTTGTATTCGCCACCCATAGCACCGACAAGGGCATATAAAGTATAGCCGATGACGGAAAGCAGGATCAGGGATACAAGCGGACATTCCCGCAGGAAATCCCAAATTGTTTTCGGTTGTCTTCGCTTTTTGTTATTATTCATAATCATCATCCTTATTTCATCTATAGTCCGGTTCCTGTATATATGATTTTGGGAAAATCAGATTCCAAAGTCGTCAGAATCGGAAATACAGGAATGGGTTATTTGCACCGGAGGCAATCTGATAAACCGAAAGCCAGAAGAGTGCCAGCATAAGAATCTTACATACCCATGTCTTGTAAAACCGCTTTAACAGGCGGATTGGAATCGGCGTACAGCAGATGGCGCAGATTGCGAGCAGCCACCAGTAGGTGCCGAACAATTCCAGAAACTTCGGGAAGGTATCAATTTTGACCGATCCCTTGACTGGAAGGAAAAATAACCGCTTGATATAATTTCCGAGCGTTGGCAGATCGGAAATGTTGAAGATTGTCCAGGAAACCGGAATCACGATCAGCATATAAATATGGGATAAGATCGCATGCCGTTCCAGCTTGTCCAATAAAAATAACTTCTCGACGGTCAGCAGTACGAAGAAGAACATGCCCCATATAATAAAGTTCCAGTCCGCGCCATGCCACAGGCCGGTGAGTAACCACACGATAAATGTATTGAGAATCATACGTTTCTGCCCTTTGCGGTTTCCACCCAGTGGGATATAGACATATTCCCGGAACCATCTGCTGAGTGTGATATGCCATCTGCGCCAGAAATCCGTGGAGGAAGTGGCACAGTATGGGTTCTTGAAGTTTGTCGGGAATTTGAATCCAAGGATACGACCAAGTCCAATCGCCATCAGGGAATATCCGAAGAAGTCGAAGAAGAGCTGCATCGAAAATCCCCATGAACCAAGCCATGCGGTCAGTGGATGAATCCCCATAACGCCAGCCGTCATAACCGTATTCCAGAGGGAAGCTATCTTGTTCGCCAGCAGTACCTTGTAAGCAAGTCCAAGTACAAAGATCGTCGTGCCCCATTCAATCTTTGGCAGACTGATCTTGCGCTGCTTGTGCAGATCATCTTTGACTTCTGAGAAGCTGACGATTGGCCCCGCAATTAACTGAGGGAACATGCAAAGATACGTTGCAAAATCCAGTAGTCCGTTTGCAATCTCATATTTCCTGCGGTAGATGTCAATCACATAGGAAGCAGCCTGAAAAGTGTAGAAGCTGATTCCAAGCGGTAGGGTAAGTGACACAAGCTTTAATACGGTTGTACCTGCAATTCCATTGATGATGCCGATAAAAAAGTTCAGGTACTTAAATACAAATAACATTCCGAAATTAAAGACCATGGCAGCAATAAGCCAGACCTTTCGGTTTGTCTCTGTGGATGCCTGCGTGTCATCCTCGCGTTTCCATGCGGTGTAGATGTTGACGGCTGCAAAATGATTGACGAGGATGGAGAGAATCATCAGGATAATATACGAAGGCTCTCCAACGCCGTAGAAGATTAAGCTGCCGATCAGCAATATTATATTTCTGTATTTCGGTGCCGCTGCAAAATACACAATCAGAAAGATTGGTAAAAAGCGGAACATAAATTCAATACTTGAAAAAACCATTCTACTAAATCCTTTTCCTATATATTATGAACGATAAATCCTTTTCAGATTGTCCAGCTTTGCGGTTGCATTCTGCATCAGCAGATCCAATACGGTAATCGCACACATGGATTCAACGACAACGACTGCACGTGGACCGATGATCGGATCGTGACGTCCCTTGATCTCCATTACAATTTCTTCGTGTGCCCGTGTGACAGTATCCTGCGCCTGAAAGATCGAAGGTGTTGGCTTGAAAGAAGCACGAATGAGAATCGGACTGCCGTCACTCATGCCACCTAGTGTGCCGCCAGAGTGGTTGGTGCGCTTTTTGACAGTGTCGCCATCCATATAGAAGTTGTCGTTGTTATCAGAGCCGATGGATGAGACAACAGCAGTACCATCTCCGATTTCGATTGCCTTGACAGCGCCGATCGACATGACTGCCTGTGCCAGCTTCGCATCAAGCTTGTCAAATACTGGTTCGCCAACACCGACAGGAACACCGGTTATGATACATTCCACCATAGAGCCAACCGAATCCTTTTTTTCCATCATTTCATTGAGATAAGCAGCTGCATCTGCTGCACAGGTGTTGTTTGGCATATAGAGTGGATTCTGATTGACCATATTAAGATCGATCGCATCGTCTGCAACCTTGATCGTTCCGATCGCACGTGTGTATGCAGTAAGGGTAATACCGAGCTCTTTTAAGACCTTGGCAGCGACCGCGCCTGCGGCAACTCTGCCGATTGTCTCCCGGCCGGAAGAACGACCGCCGCCCCGGTAGTCGCGTAATCCATACTTCTCATCAAAGCAGTAGTCCGCATGCCCCGGACGATAGCTTTCTGCAATCGAACCGTAATCTTTTGATTTCTGATCTTCATTCATGACAACGAGGGAGATCGGCGTTCCGGTTGTTTTTCCTTCAAAGACGCCGGACAAGATAGAGACCTTGTCGCCTTCATTTCGCTTGGTCGTAAATTCGTTCTGACCTGGCTTTCTGCGATCGAGATAGATTTGGATATCCTCCTCAGAAAGCGCAATCCCAGCCGGACAGCCGTCGATGACAACGCCGAGTCCTTTGCCGTGTGATTCACCCCATGTAGTGACTGTAAATAATTTTCCGTATATTGAACCAGCCATGGTAATATAATCCTTTCATATTGTATATACATTTGAAGGGATTATACATCTTTTTGTGAAAAATAGGAAGAGCCTGTTGATTTTTTCCTATATATGTGCGATAATGTTACAAAATTGTTACAAAACAAAGAAGAGGAATAGCAGATGAAAAAGATTTTAGCGAGAATACTGATATGTGTGATGGTGCTTGGACTGGTACAGACAGGGAATACAGCGGGCACAGCGAAAGCGGCAAGTACAGATGCAGATATTTATTATGCAGTACATTGTCAGACGTATGGCTGGGGACTTGGCGTTGCTAAAAACGGCGAGGTAACCGGTACATCTGGACAGGCGAAACGTCTGGAGTCTATCAAGATCTGGGTGAAGTCCGAGCTTTCCGGTAGCGTGGAATATGAGACACATGTGCAGACCTATGGTTGGAGCATCGGAACAAAGAAGGACAGCGAGGAATGTGGAACGACCGGAGAGGCAAAACGTCTCGAAGCAATCAAGATCCGTCTGACCGGACAGCTTGCTGAGGTGTATGACGTTGTATATCGTGTACACAGACAGACTTACGGCTGGACAGACTGGGTAAAGAATGGTACTGAGTGTGGAACGACCGGACAGGCGAAGCGTCTTGAAGCAATCCAGATCAAGCTCGTTCGTAAAAATGGCGCCGATGATGCAGACCTCAAGTATACGACACATGTACAGACACATGGATGGCTGGATTATGTAGTAGATGGTAAGCAGTCTGGAACAACCGGTGAGGGCAAACGTCTGGAGGCAATTAAGATTGATGTGCCAAATACAAGCTGTACAGGTGGTATTACCTATTCCGTTCATTGCCAGACCTACGGCTGGATGGACTGGGTAACGAATGATATGCAGGCAGGTACATCCGGACAGGCGAAGCGTCTCGAAGCGATCAAGATCAAGCTGACCGGAGAGATGGCAGAGAAGTTCGATGTGTATTATCGTGTACATAGCCAGACGTATGGATGGCTTGACTGGGCATGTAACGGAGAGGCTTCCGGAACGTCGGGGCTTGCAAAGCGTCTGGAGGCGATCGAGATCGTGCTCGTAGAAAAGGGCGAGACTGCACCGGGCGAGACGAGATATCCGTATGTCGATGCTGCGATTGCAAAGCAGATCGAGAAGGAAAAGGAAGAAGAAAGAAAACGGCAGGAAGAAGCTGAGAAGGAAGCAAACGACAAGGCGACCAGCGAGAATCTGCGCAAGGTTCTGAGCGAGGCTGTGCTGGTTCCAACCATAACCAGAGATACGGTAATTGATACAAAAGTGCAGGAAGTATTGGCACAGGTCGTAAAGCCTGAAATGGATAATTATGACAAGCTTCTGGCATGTTATAAGTGGATTATAGATAATTCATTTTATAAGTATGATGGCTTCACAGGATCATGGAACAACACTAATGTTTCGTATTCTAATAATCGGGATCGACAGGTTGTCAGCTTTGCAAAGACAATTATTTGCGGCGTGAATGGGCAACGTTACGGAACCTGTATCAATTATGGTTCGGCGATGGTTGTATTTGCAAGAGCACTCGGCTTTGAGGCGTATCGTGTCGGAGGCGAGACATTACGTGCAGATAACTCGTATGGTGAGCATTACTGGTGTGTCATCAAGATCAACGGAATCTGGTACAACTTCGATCCACAGAATGCAGATAACAATTGGACAGATCCACTTCGATATTTTGGTAAAACCAACAGTGAATGGTTAGGAATCGGCTACAAATTCACACATGGAAGCGAGAAAGCCGAGGACTATATCAAGGGTGGAACTTATAAGTAAAATAGTGCTTTACAAGATGAAGGTCTTGTGGTAAGATATTAAATGCCGTCACTTGGTTATAGGATCACTCCGACCATAACTCAGCGACTGGACAAAATAAGAAAATGGAGGAAAAAAGCATGATTACAGCAGATCAGAAGAAAGAGATCATTGAGAAGTATGCTCGTACAGCAGGTGATACAGGTTCACCAGAAGTGCAGGTTGCACTCCTTACAGCAAGAATCAACGACCTGAATGAGCACTTCAAGGTACATCCAAAGGATCACCACTCAAGAAGAGGTCTTCTTAAGATGGTTGGTCAGAGAAGAAACCTTCTCGCATACCTTAAGAGCAAGGATATCGAGCGTTACAGAACACTTATCGAGCAGCTTGGTCTTAGAAAGTAATAACAACAAATTAGTAAATAAACTTAAAATCACACACACTACAAAAGGGATTGCATATGCAATCCCTTTTTTTATGATTCTTATTTATTTGTCTGGTTGTTGTCGGTTGGTTCCAGTGTGCCAATAAATGGGTTATAGATGCTGCCATCAATCGCATTGATAATTACATAACTGGATTTGTAAAGGATACCGGCTTCATCCGGCTTAAGCATGTAAAACCATGCAGGAACGAGCGAGTAGGATTTGTGCTTGGAATCAGAAATCCGGATCAGACTATACTCGATACTCGTTACCGTGTATTTGCAATCAGCTATGGAAAGGGGATCGAAAGGACTGCTGTTCCATATGCTCATGAAATCAATCTGTGCCTTTGCAATGGCATCAATCTGATCAAATGACAGGGCTGGAGAAGTTTTTGCTTCTATGGTGTCTACCTGCATTGGATTGTTCCAGATCAGGTAGGAAAGTCCGTTACTGTCTATGCTGGCGGTCAGAGATTCAAAACCATAAAATGTATTGGATTCGTCCGCGGAGAATATAAAACCACCATTGTCATCATATTCGGCATTGGAATAATCCGTCAGGATTGTTGAAAATGTCTCAGATGTATATAAGGTAGAAAGATTATTCAGGCTTCGGCTGGCATAGAACAGATAGGAGTCTGTGGCAGGTTCTGTTTCTTCTGCCGGAGGTTCTACGGCAAAGGAGGCATTGATCGTATAATGTTGAGGATGTCGTATAGCATCCAGTGTTTGCACAATTGTATAATCAGTAATCTTCAGTGTCTGCATATATTTTTCAGTAATCTGCTTCGCTTCTGTGAGGGAGAGGGAACAGCTGTTTCCCCCATTTTGCTCAACGTAAGCGGAAGAAATCGGATACGCCTTATAGGTGTTACTGGTAGAAAAATCGATAGCATCAGTACAGTACTGTTTGTATAATACCATACGACAGAATAGGTTGGATTTAAAAAATGCCAGATAATAGTGCTCTTTGGAAATGGTTCCGTCGATAATACAGAATTGGTTCGGTATAAATTGCCCGATATCATCCCTTTCGCTATAGGGATTGATATACCATTTCATTTCACCGTTGGTTTCTACGACACGCTTTGCTGCATCGGCATCTTGTTTCTTCGTCGCAAGGACATTTGTTGCATCGTAGTATTCTGCAATCATATATTCCGGGATCGTAGAGAAATCCTCATAGCTTTTGAATGTATCTTCCCATGCGCCGCAGGCGGAGGTTAAGTCCTCAATCGAACGAAAATCATATGGCATAAACAGTGAATAACTTCCCTCGTCGAAGATCAGGTCTGCATACGTCTGGATGTCTTCGTCCGTGAAGTCAGCGCGGGATAAAGATGCAACCGGTGCTGATTTCTCGGCAAGCGAGGTATCCACCTGTGCCTGTACAGTCAGAGTTCCTTTGTCCCCCGGAACGGTGTAATCGAGATTCCGGATAGGGTTATCTGTGGCATCGGACGTAGATGCGGTATCTCCCTCATAGATGACAGTCTCTTTCCTGCCGCAGGCAGAGAGACAGGATGCAAGAAGTGTAATAATTAAAATCCAGGATAGTTTCTTCATATGCGTTCTCCTTTCGCTTTAGTTGATGTTTCCGTTATAATCATGATAGATGCTTCCGTCGATGGCACTGATTATGACGTATGGGGAAAATGTACAAAATGGGGAAGAAAGAGATTCCCCATCGATCATGTAATACCACGCAGGAATATACATATAGGAATCAGATTCTTCGTCAAATAACCGGATCAATCCATATTGAATCTCCTTGATTTTGTAGGTGTTATCCGCAGAAAATGGTAAAGTTGTCCCATCGAACTTCGAGATGTAATCTTTGGCGATTGCGTCAATCTGATCGAAAGAGAGCAGTTGTGCATTTGTCTCTAAGACTTCCTCTACTTTCATCGGATTCTGGATAACCAGATAGTTGATACCATCATTTCCGACATTCGCGAAGATGGCTTCGTATCCATATCTGGCATTCGTGTAAGAATCGTTGGAGCTGCTGTTTTCACCGATTGTCCCGGAGACTAGTTCGCGGGAGAAATTGAAATCCGTATGAACAGGAGCGATACCGTCCACATTTCTGCCGCCATAGAGCAGATAGGAATCATAGGAATATCCATCGTTTGAAGAATCGCTGGCTATGATTTCCCCATCTTTCGTTATCTCGTAATCGGGCTTTATGGTCTGCGCCTTCTGTACATCTGTGATCGTGTAATCGGAGATTCCCATAGTCTGAAGCGTATCAAGCACCATTGCTTTTGATTCTTCCTTAGAATACTGACACTCATCGGAGTACGATTCATTCTCATAAAGAGGGTTTGCGTAGGTGTCGTAGTATTGCGGATATTGGATATATGGTTCGTAGATCGTGTGGAGCAGCATTGTACAGTACGCATCCGTCTGTATAAACGACAGATAGTAAGGCTTCTGGCTGATCGTTCCTTTGATGACGCAGAAATTTGTATAAATATCCGTATTTTCGGAGGAGGTGAAATGATACCATTTCAGGGAACCATCCGTATGAATCGGGGTGACCACGTTGTCATTCTCCATACATTGCTGGGCGATATAGTATTCCTGTAGCAAAGAGTATGGAATGTCTGCGCTGTCACTGTACTGTGCGATTTCTTCCTGTATATCGGCGCACGCACTTTTGACCTCCTCATCCGGGCGCAGGACATAGGGCAGGAATAAGGCGTAGCTTCCTTCATCAAAGATGGCATCTGCAATCTGCTTCATATCATCCTTGGTGTAGTCGCTTCGGGAGACCTTTACCACAGGGGAACTCTGTGCCGATAAACTGGTATCGACATCGGCATCCACCGTAAATGTCAGGAGTCCGTCTGTGACCTCATAATTCCGGTGCAGAACCGAAGCGGTGGCAGCATCGCTTGTCGTTGCCGGTTCATCCACGTATGAGAAATCTTTATCCTTTCCACACCCAGACAAGGTAGATAGTAAAAGGATAGATATGAGAATGCCTGCAATTCGTTTCTTCATAAGATCGTCCTCCTGTTAATCTGATTTATTTCGATGCTGATAGATGTAGCCAAGTTCGTTGTTGTAGATACTTCCGTCGATGGCGTTGATGACGACATAGGCAGATGGGAAATAATAGGGTTTGCTTTCTTCGTTTCCTTCTGCTACGTAATACCATGCCGGGAGCAACTGGTAGGAATCATCGGCTTCGTTGGATACCCGGATCAGTCCATACCGGATATCGGTTATGTCATACACCGTCTCATCAAAGGTGTGTTTGTTGATGTAGTCCTGTGCGATCGTATCGATCTGGGAGAAATCCAGCGTGTTTGCTATATCAACATCGATTGTTTCAATCTTCATAGGGTTGGCGACAATCAGATAATTCAAGCCGTCATTTCCGACATTGGCGGTGATGAATTCATAGCCATAGAAGGTATAATCCTCATAATTGGAGATCGTTCCGTTTTCATCCTTATCCATACTTTCATAATCCGTCAGTTCTGGCTGAAAGTTTGCAGTGGTGTAGACAGGTGTAAGTGCGTCTAAGCTGCGTCCACCATAGACCAGATAGGAATCATAGGATATTTCCGGTTCTTTGTTGTAGTTTGCTGATACCTGATAAGTGTCGTCAATATCGTAGACAGTCCGGATGGTCTGCGTCGGAAATACGTCGGTAACTACATAATCATTAATCCCCATTCGGGAGAGTGTATCGGTGACAAGTGTTGAGGCACCTTCTGTGGAATACGAGCAGATGTTGTCGCTGCCGGCAAGCGTTTCGAGCATATCCGGACGGATCGGGGATAATTGGTTAAACAAGCCATAGGTAAGCTCTTCGTTATAATCTTTGTGCAACACAAGCATGCAGTGCTTGCGCGTCTGGACGAAGGAAAGCTGATAGTCCTTTCCGTCTATCGTGCCACGTATATTACAGTAGTTGCAAAATTCCTTGACGGTCGGATAGTATTGAATCGTTCCATCTGTCTCGATAGGATCAAAGACACCGCTGGCTTTCGCACTTTGTGCATAGGAGCATTCCGCCAACAGATTATATGGAATCTCCGATTTATCCGCGTAAGTAGCGAAAGTCTCTGCAAACGCATCACAGGCAGCAGTGATATCTTCCTTTGACTGATGGCTGTATGGAAGGAATAATTTATAGCTTCCCTCATCGAAGATTGCAGCCGCAATGCGTGTGATATCTTCATTTGTATAGTCGCACCGGACGGCAGTCGCAACCGGAGCAGACTGCGTGGACAGACTGGTGTTCACATCGGCGTCAACATTGACGGTCGTGCGTCCGTTCGATACGGAATAGTTTAGATGTAGGTCGGATGCGGAAACGGCATCCTGTCTGGAATCGTTCTCCTGAATATAATCGACGTCCGCTTTCTTTCCACATCCGGATAAGGCAGAAAGCAGAAGTGCGCTGATCACCATTTTTAAGAATATGGTTTTGCGTCTCATATGAAATTCCCCCTCGTAGTTTTTCGTGCAGCATCCCTGTCGATTGTCGGGCCTGCGTGTAAGAACTGTTTATATTATAGGATACAAATGTATCAGAAATGTATCTAAATGGTTGCAGGTTTTCACTTTTATGGTATTATATTTGAGGAAAATGTCTGATTTTAGACAATTATAGACGAAACAGGGGAAAATAGCGATGGAAATCATGAAATATGCGATACAGGGTTACGGGGATGTTACTGCCATGCATCTGCTTGGAATCTTCGGAAATCCGATCAAACATACATTGTCACCGGTCATCCATGACACGCTCAGCGATGCACTGAGGCTGTCAGAGCGGTATGTGCCATTCTGTGTGGAGGATGAGGAGCTTTCTCATTGTGTGAAGCTGGCGTATGACGAGGGCGTGCTTGGACTGAATATTACCGTGCCGCACAAGCAGCACGTGATGGAGAGTCTCGTGGATGTGGATATCGCCGCGAAGACGATCGGCGCGGTTAATACACTTGTCCGTGTGGAGGGCGGCTATAAGGGCTACAACACGGATATGCCGGGACTGGCGAAAGCGTTAGAGACAGAAGGAATTGCATTAAAGGATGAGACAGTTATCATGCTTGGCGCAGGTGGTGCCGCACGTGCGGTCGCGTATATGTGTGTCAGCTACGGCGCAAAGCAGGTGTATATTGTAAACCGGACATTTGCGCGTGCGCAGGCAATCGCGGACGACATGAATGCATTTACAGGAAAGACGGTGGTGCAGGCGGTGGCTTCGGAGGATTATCAGAGTATTCCGGATGGAAAATATCTGATGATCCAGTGTACTTCGGTCGGGCTGCATGAGGGTGACGGAATGCCGTTTGATTTCGGCGATGCGTTCTATGCGATGGCGAAGGCAGGCGTGGATCTGATCTACAATCCGGCACAGACGCCATTCTTAAAGGAGATGGCGAAGCTTGGCGTGCCAGCGGTAAATGGCTTGAAGATGTTACTCTATCAGGGCATTCTTGCATATGAATTGTGGAATAATCTGAAAGTCTCTGAGGCGCTGACGGATAAGGTGTATCTGGCGCTGCAGGATGCGATCTATGGGAAGAAACGCGGCGATAACATTGTCCTGATCGGTTATATGGGTGCCGGGAAGACAACCGTTGGAAAGGCACTTGCCAAGAAACTTGGATATGAATTTATTGATACCGACCTTTATATAGAGGCACAGGAGGGAATGACGATTCCGGACATCTTCGAGAAGAAGGGAGAGGCATATTTCCGCGCTTTGGAGACGGATGTCATCCGGAAACTTCGGGAGAAGACACATTGCGTGATCGCGACGGGCGGTGGACTGCCGCTTCGCAAGGAGAACAGTGATCTATTGAAAGAAGTCGGAACAGTATATTATCTGATGGCAGATGCAGATACGACCTATGCGCGGGTAAAGCATTGCACGAACCGTCCGCTGTTGCAGTGCGACGATCCGTATGCGAAGATCCAGGCGATGATGAAAGAGCGGGGACCCGTCTATGCGCGTGCCTGCCATATCCGTGTGCGGACAGACCACGGAACTTTAGAAGAAGTGATGGATGAGATAAAATGAGTGGAGCAGAAAATATAAATCGAAAAAATTACTGCGATGGAATGCGGGATGCAATTCCAATCGCACTTGGATACCTTGCGGTCGCATTTACACTTGGTATTGCGGCTAGAAATGCGGGGGTGCATGCACTTCCGGTACGACATCGGCGGGGGAATTTGCAGCGATCACAGCGATTGCCGGTGGTGTGACTTACGCGGAGCTTGCACTGATGCAGCTCGTCATAAACTTACGTTATATGCTGATGTCGTGTGCGCTGGCACAGAAGATTGATCCGAAATTCTCGATGGTACACCGGTTCTTCCTTGGATTCGGTGTGACAGATGAGATCTTCGGTATCTCAGTTGCGAGAAAAGGTAAATTGAATCCATGCTATATGTATGGCGCGATGTCGATTGCGATTCCGGCATGGACGATCGGCACCTGTCTCGGCGTGGTGCTTGGCAACGTATTGCCGGGTGGTGTGGTAAGTGCGCTTTCCGTCGCGTTATATGGTATGTTCCTTGCAATCATTATCCCGCCAGCCAGAGACAATAAGGTGATTCGAGGACTTGTGATCATCGCGATGGCGGCGAGCTTCCTTTTCACGAAGATACCGGTGATTAAGAATACTTCTTCCGGTATGAAGGTGATTATTCTGACTGTTGTGATCTCCGGGGTGGCAGCCGTGCTGTTCCCGCTTCCGGATGAGGAGAAGGAAGAAGAGGAGGCGGACCATGAAGCATAATATTTATCTGTATATCCTTGTGATGGCAGCGGTCACGTATCTGATCCGTGTTCTGCCACTCACATTGATCAAGAAAGAAATTAGGAACAAGACGGTGCGGTCGTTTCTGTTCTATGTGCCGTATGTGACGCTCGCGGTTATGACATTTCCGGCGATTCTCACAGCGAGCAACAGTATGGCGGCAGCAGGCATCGGATTTGTCGTGGCACTGATTCTTGCATGGCGCAGGACAAGTATGTTCGTGGTGTCACTGGTTTCGTGTGCGATTGTGTACATACTGGAGCTTTTTATGTAAGGGATCACACAATTTTCACCAAAATCGCAAAAATATGCAAAAAAAATCACTGGATAAAGTTTGCCTTTTTTCCGATATATTTGTATAATAAAGCGAATAGTGTTATACAGTAGGTGATAAATATGAGATCGACACAAAAGAGACGATGCAGATCCAATCGGGGTTTCACGCTTGTAGAGATGATCGTGACGATGATGTTGCTGTCGATATTGCTCACAATATCAGTCATGGGTCTTATGGCATGGCAGGACTGGTCGGACTTCAATCAGGCGAACGAATATGCAGAGACCATGTTTTTGGCAGCACAGAATCAGTTGTCGGAATATAATGCAAATGGAACCTTAGAAGATTTTGCAAAGCAGACAAAGAACTTTAGTCCAGCCGAGGTGAAGCTGGATTCGATATATTACGAAGAAGGACAGGCGTACAGTGATGATTCCGTTTGGGTAACGGTAAATAAGGGTACGCTTGTTTCTGTGCGTGCAAATAAGGGCGATTACAGTCTGTATGCGGCAGGAAAAGATACGACAAGCCCGACAGCACCAATCGTATATCAGCTTTTAGAGGGGTATCTGTATGATACGTCTATCTTAAATGACGCAATCTGCGTCGAGTTTTCCCTAGAGGATGGACAGGTGTTCTCTGTTCTTTATTCTGCAAAAGCAAATGGCGATGAACAGGAAGTATTTGTTTATGATAATGAGAACACCTCTTTGCGCGGTATGGTCAACATTGCCACCCGGTATGAATCATACAGAAAAGACCGGATGGTAGGCTACTATGGTGTGGATACATTGTCAATGGCACTGAAGGGTACAAAGGAAAAGCCATCCATTGACGAAGTGAAATTAAATAATGAAGATACATTAAATCTGTCATTCAAGGTCAGCAAGCCGGCAAATGCCGCGCAGAAGATGAATTATGACATTACTGTCTATGATGTGGATTCTGATTTCTGTGCCGGTGAGAATATGGCAGATGGTGTTCCGGTTATGAAGTTCACATTAAACGGAGCAAAGATCAAGAATTATGCAAACCGGCAGGCACAGGCGTGTGCAATCACACGTTATGTGAAAGACGAGACTGGAACTTGGAGTACGCAGGAACTTGGAGAGTTCCCAATTCTTGCGTGGAGCGATACAGATGGAACGATTCGTGTCGTATTGGATGCAGCGGATTTTCAGGCAATCTCTGCCAGCTATGCGTTGAATCTGTCAACTTTACGGGACACATCGAAAGCAGATAAGGTTGCCAATGCAAACTTTAAGTTCAAGTCAACCTATACATTCCATCGGTTTGGTCTGGATGCAAATAAGATCAAATGCTCGATCAAGGGGTATGGTGCTGCATATGATACAACAACAGAGCGGCAGAGTAACCAGTCGTATGTTTATTTTGCCGAGGAAAATAACAATACGGATGCCACAAAGAAGGTTGTGAATTACAACTATTCGATTGCAAATGCAAGACATCTTTATAATATGCGTTACGTGACAGACATTACAGCGAATACTGAAAAGTCTGTGGATGAACTGCGCCTGAGCAGCGCGCATTATGAGCAGGATACAAAGAAAACGTTAGCCTGTCATTTTCAGTTGTCAGACGATATCGACTGGACGGGATTTGTAACGTCTGGTGCGTTTTATAATACGAAAGGAAATGATATCAAGTTAAAGGAAGAAACCGAAAGCCTGGCAGAATCCTTTATCTCGATGAAACAGCTTCGCGCGGAAGATTCTCTGGATGGTAAGAATACGGATGGTAAATCTTATACGATCAAGGGACTTACTATGTCGCAGGCAGGAAATGCCCTGTGCATGTTGTATACGGACAAAGAAACCGGCGTTGCAGATGAGAAAAAACCGGTTGGTTTATTTGCCACGAATTATGGAACCATCGGAAATCTGAAACTGGATAACGTACAGGTAACTTCTCCGGACGATTATGTTGGTTCCTATGCAGGAATCACGGTGTATGGTAAGAATCTGACTGGAGAGACGGCGGGAATCTTAGAAAATCTCGAAGTCGTAAATGATGATGTAGACGCAGAAACAGCCAGTTTTGTAAAAGGAAAGTCTTATGTCGGTGGTATTACCGGAACACTGATTGCGGATTCGGATTCGGTTGTGTCTGCAGTCACATGGAAGGAGCTTTCCAATGCTGCAAAGGTAACCGGACTTTCACATGTGGGAGGTGTTGTCGGCGAGCTTCGGACAGAGAAGAATCGGTCAACAGCCATCACATTGGAAGATTGTGAGAATATAGGTGCCGTATATGCGGTCGTGAAGGATGGCGAAGATAAAAAGAACAGTAAATTCATCGGTGGTATAGCGGGAAGCTGTGTAAACGAGTATGCGGCAAATCATACAGATGATACATCAGCCCTTGTAAATATTACAATCAAAAACAGCAACAGTACACCGTTTTATTCGAGAAAAGATTTACAGGCATTCCTTGGAAATCAGGATGGAACGGCATTTGCAACTTATGCGGACAAGGTGGCTGGAACGTATGTAGGCGGTATTACCGGTTACAGTTATTTTAGTACGCTTCAGGGTGTGCGTGCAGAATTGGATAACGGCTTGGGCAGCTATGTATTTGGACATGATTATGTCGGCGGTATCGTCGGCTATGCAACCGGTTCTGCGGAGCTTTCCGGTGCGTACGATACGAATACAAATGGCAGAAATGACAACTATGTCATTGGCTGTTCCTATGTCGGTGGTGTGATTGGCGCGAATGCAGATATAGATCTGACAAAAACACAGGAAGATACAGGAAATAGTAGCGGAGATACTTTGGTATTGGTTGAAAAGGGCGCAAGTCCAATTGTAGTATCCGATACCGTGAATTCGAAAAATACCGTTTCAAATTGGCAGAATACAGGCGTTGTCTATGCAACCGGTATGTATGCAGGAGGTATCAGTGGTTATAATACAGGTTCTCTGCTTGAAAATCTTGATACATCGGGTGCAGTGACTGTTGCTGGGGAATATCCGGTTTCCCATGCAGCTGATTATGTTGGAGGAATCACTGGTTACAATCATGGTGTGATCAAAGCAGAAGCAAGAAAAGATAACAATGTACGCATCGTCGGTAAAAACTATGTTGGTGGTATCGTTGGTTATAATGATAGTGGCGCGGAAGTTACAAACTACGCTGTGACGGCTGGAAGTATAAATGGAGATACAGATAAAGGAAGCTATGTCGGCGGACTTGCCGGCTGCAATGCGTCGATTTTGATGTTGCAGAAGGCAGACGGAAGTGCGAAACAATTATATGTAAGCACACAGAACATCAGCGGCAAATATTTTGTCGGTGGTGTGATTGGCGCGAACATCATCAATACGAATGGGTATAACCAGAACATGATTACGGAGCCTGGACAGAGTGGATCTACCGATACGGCAACGGATTCTTCCGCGGGTAATACAACGAAACTTTGTTATGTAACATTGCAAAGGACTAATTTATGGGGAAATGCGAACGCTCCGACAGCGCAATATGATTTTAACGTTGTAAATGATAGTGATCAGGAAATGACAAACTGGTATTTAAAAATGCATTTTAAAAAGGGCGCTGTTACAGGGGAACAATTTAATAATGTATCAGTAACAAAAGATGACGAATCTTCTGAAACAGAGACGATTTATATTATAAAACCAGATCAGTGGCATCCGAATATTGCGGCTGGACAGACTTGCGGACAAAAATCATTTCAGCTTTCATTTATAAATTATGAGGAACTTTATTCTTTCGATATCACAGATATTGAACTTTTTTATGGTGGCGGTGATGGAAATAAGACAACGATTAAGCCAGGCAATATCAACATTACTGAGAAAAACAAGCATACAGTTGGTTTGAATGATAGTACCTATCCTTTTGAAATAAATGGGCAAGCAACGACGGGTTACTGGGATGGCAATAAAAATCAATGGATAAATACAGGTAGTGCTTATCAGATTAAACTCTTGAAAATCGAGAACGCAAGTGATGATGATATTTTTGACTGGTCAATAGAACTTCCTTTGGAAGAAAGTGATCAATTGTATTTGGAATCTTTGAATTATTCAGGAGCAAGTTATGAGATAAAGCAAAGAATAGAGGATAATACAACATATCGGTACTTAGAGTTCAAGTGTTATGCAGATAATAGTAGATTAAATAAGCATACAAAATTAAATAATGGTGGTGGAGCAGGTGTAAGTGTATATATTATTGGAGCTCCAGAAACATATAATCGAATATTGGAAAATGCAAAATTGATTTTCTATACAACGAAATTACAACAGCAAACCGAAGATATCCAGTACGCCCGCATTCAAACTTCTGCGGATATGGCGAACTTCTCCGGCACAATTACAGGCAGTGCATTTACTGGTGGCTACATCGGATACACGATGCTTGTAAACAGTACGGACACAACCTATGCAAGAACGACAGCGGAGAATGTAAGAAAACTGACCTTAAATCAGGCATCAGAAGTTGCCGTAATCAATGCGGTATGTAATGCAAAGGTTGATACAAGCGAAGTGCAGATGTATGTGACAGGTACTGTTGGCGGTGGAAGCGTGGCAGCAGATACTTATGTCGGTGGACTTGTTGGATACGACGATGCAAACACATTTCTGCGTATCGAGAATGCAACGAATAAGGCATCCGTAACAGCGAAGACGGGTTATGCGGGCGGTATAATCAGTGCGAGCCGCAAATCAAATAACAAGATTCTGACAAGCAAAAATTATGGAACCATCACAGCGAGAGAAGTAGCAGGTGGTATTGTCGGTGAGAACAAAGGCACAGTCAGTCAGTGTACTGTAGATGCGGCGATTGTAGGTAAACTTGGTACATCCATTGCAAGCTACGGCGGTATTGTTAA
>ERZ791628.224-NODE-224-length-26314-cov-52.12_pt1 | contig 26314 bp, 20 predicted proteins | sample MGYA00510265_ERZ791628 | MGnify/ENA primary metagenome ERZ791628 (study PRJEB30046, sample SAMN00715184) | human gut metagenome | study: EMG produced TPA metagenomics assembly of the A metagenome-wide association study of gut microbiota in type 2... | reverse complement strand
GGGAGTGGGAATGAAAGTTAAGAACAAGCCTTGACACAGTTTAAATTACACCCCCCGTTTTTTACCATTTGCAGCTATTTTTTGTTTATTTGAACGCTAGGAAAGGCTTCTTCTTGTTCTTTGAAGTCTTTCTTGTTGCTCTTTGAAGTCTTTCTTCTTTCTTTTTAAGTCTTTTCCTAAAGAGTTGATGCTCTTTTTAATGCGCTTCCAGCCAGTTCTTTCCCCAGCCGGCATCAGCAATCAAAGGAACCTTGAGCTTATAGGCATTCTCCATTTCCTCTATCACGATTTTCTCTACCTTCTCTTTTTCCTCTGGATAAACAGAGAAGTTGAGTTCATCGTGTACCTGGATGATCATCTTACTCTTGATGCCCTCTGCCTTGAATCGGTTGAAGATCTTCACCATAGCAACCTTGATGATGTCGGCTTCTGATCCCTGGATAGGGGCATTGATGGCATTGCGCTCTGCGAAGCCTCTTACTGTGCCGTTCTTGCTGTTGATATCTGGCAGGTAGCGACGACGGTGGAAGAGGGTTTCGGCATAGCCTTTCTCCCTTGCTATCTCTTTCGACTTCTCCATATAGGCATGTACGCCCGGGAAGGTGCGGAAGTAATCTTCTATGATTTGCTTCGCCTCTCGGTTCTCGATGTTCATGCGCTGGGCAAGACCGAAGGTGGTGATGCCGTAGATGATACCGAAGTTGGCCGTCTTTGCTTTCTTGCGCTGGGCATCGGTTACGTCCTTGATGTTTTCATGCCAGATCTTGGCTGCAGTAGCTGCGTGGATGTCTGATCCTTCCAGGAATGCCTCTACCATATTATGATCTTCGCTCAGGTGTGCCATGATGCGGAGTTCTATCTGGGAGTAATCTGCTGAAAAGAACAGACAACTCGGCTCTGGGATAAAGCATCTTCTTATCTCCTTTCCATCATCATCGCGCACAGGGATATTCTGCAGGTTCGGGTCGCTGGATGACAGGCGACCCGTAGCGGTGATGGTTTGGTTGAAAGAAGCATGAATATGACCTGTACGAGGATTGATGAGCTTAGGAAGAGCATCTACATAGGTTCCCAACAGTTTCTTTAATCCTCTGTAGTTCAGAATCTCATCGATGATTGGACTCTTGCTGCGCAATTGCTGCAATACTTCCTCGCTCGTTACGTACTGTCCGGTCTTCGTCTTCTTTGGCTTTTCCACAATCTTCATCTTGCCGAAGAGAATATCGCCTACCTGACGTGGAGAACCAATATTGAATGATTCGCCTGCCAACTCATAGATATGATGTTCTATCTCATTGAGTCGATTGGTTAAATTATTAGACGTTTCCTTCAGTGTATCTGTGTCTATACATACGCCAGTCATCTCCATATGGGCAAGAACAGGCACCAACGGCATCTCTACATTCCAGAATAAATCCTCGCACTCTATCTCCTTGAGCTTTGGTTCGAGTACATTCTTCAGGCGCAGGGTGATGTCGGCATCTTCTGCTGCATACTCGTAAACTTCTGCCGGAGACAGGTCGCGCATCGATTTCTGGTTTTTTCCCTTAGGACCTATCAACTCTTCTATGTGAACCGTCTGGTATTTGAGATATACCTCGGCGAGGTAATCCATATTGTGATAAAGCTCTGGCTGGATGAGATAATGAGCAATCATCGTATCGAACATCTTTCCCTGTATCTCCACTCCGTAATTCATCAGCACTTCGTAATCGTACTTGATGTTTTGTCCTACTTTCAGGATTTCCGGATTTTCGTAGAGCGGTTTGAAGATGTTTACGAATTTTAAGGCTTCTTCACGTTTCGCAGGAATTGCTACGTAGAAAGCCTCTTTCTCCTTTACTGCAAAGCTCAATCCCACCAATTCTGCATCTATTGTAGAGGTGGAAGTGGTCTCTGTATCTAAACTGAGAATTTGCGATGTAATTAAATAGTCATAAAGTTTCTGCGCATCTTCTTCTGTTTCAATGAGTTTGTATGTGTGAACAACCGTTTTAATGGTTTCAAAACTCGTGTTTTCTTCCTCTTCTTGCCCATCGTCTTGCTGCGCGCCAAAGAGATCAAGCTCTCCTGTAGCCTTTGTTTGCACTTTTTGAGGTTTTTTAAGAACACGCTTGGCGAATGACTTAAACTCCAGATCGGTGAAGATCTCATCCAGCTTGGCATTGTCTGGTTCTTCCAGTTTCAGATCTTCCATCTTGAGTTCTACCGGTACGTCGGTTCTAATGGTTGCCAGGAACTTTGAAATCTTGATGTCCTCTATGGCACCCTCTACTTTCTCGCGAAGCTTGCCTTTCACCTCGGCGCTGTTTTCTATCAATCCCTCTACGCTTCCAAACTGGTTGATGAGTTTGATGGCTGTCTTCTCTCCAACACCCGGACATCCAGGGAAGTTGTCGGCAGAGTCACCCATCAATGCCAGAAGATCGATAACCTGGAGTGGGGAAGAGATGCTGTATTTCTCTTCAATCTCGGCAACGCCCAACTTCTCGTAACCACCGCCATGGCGAGGTCGGAACATGAATACGTTGTCTCTTACCAGCTGGGCATAATCCTTATCTGGTGTGAGCATATAGGTTTCGATACCCATCTCGCCTGCCTTCAAGGCAACGGTACCAATGATATCATCCGCCTCGAAACCATCCACCTGAAGAATAGGAATATGATAAGCCTCCAGGATATTCTTGATGATAGGTACCGAGAGCTTGATGTCTTCCGGTGTCTCTTCTCGCTGTGCTTTATACGCAGGAAAAGCTTCGTGACGGAAGGTTTTGCCATGGTCGAAAGCCACCGCAATATGGGTTGGCTTCTCCTTGGTGAGTATCTCGTTGAGGGTATTGCAGAAGCCCATTACACACGAAGTATTAAGTCCCTTCGAATTGATTCGAGGGGCTTTCATAAAGGCATAATACGACCTATAAATGAGCGCATATGCGTCTAAAAGGAACAATTTATCCATAATATTCATTTTTATGGTGTAAAATTACTAAAAAAATGCGATATTTCAAGAATAAATGCGTAATTTTGTATCAAATTTTAGAATTAATGGACTATTTATCACTTATTAAGCAGCCTATTGAGGCAGAATTGGCAGATTTTGTTGATTTGTTCAACAAATCTTTGATGCATAGCGATGGCCTTCTTTCCCAGGTGCTCGACCATATCCGTCAGCGCGCTGGTAAACGAATGCGCCCTATGCTCATCCTGTTGATGGCGCGAAATTTCGGCAAGGTTTCAGAGGTTACCCAGCATTCGGCAGTCGGTTTGGAGTTGCTCCATACCGCCTCTCTTGTGCATGATGATGTGGTAGATGAAAGCGGCGAGCGTCGTGGTCAGGCAAGTGTGAATGCTACTTATAACAATAAGGTAGCCGTGCTTGTTGGTGACTATATTCTTTCTACCGCTTTGCTCAATGTTTCCTATTCACACTCCGAGGAAATCGTACGCTATCTGGCAGAATTGGGTCGTATCTTGTCGAATGGTGAGATACTTCAGCTCAACAGTATTAGTAATGATGAAATCTCAGAAGAGATATATTATCAGGTAATCAAACAGAAAACAGCTGCTCTCTTTGAGGCTTGTGCAGGTATTGGTGCAATGTCAACCCATGCTTCTGCCATAGAGATAGAAGAGGCGAAGCGATTCGGTCAGAATCTGGGTATTATCTTCCAGATTCGTGATGACATCTTTGATTATTACGACTCCAAGGAGATAGGTAAACCTACCGGAAATGATATGACCGAGGGAAAGCTTACTCTTCCGGTTATCTATGCCTTGAAATCTACTGGCGACGAAGAGATGCTGAAGCTTGCACGAAAGGTGAAGGCTCGTACTGTATCGCGAGAAGAGATTGCTCAGCTTGTAGCATTTACCAAGGAAAACGGAGGTATTGAATACGCTGATAAGCGTATGTGGGATTTCCATGCTGAGGCGATGACTTTCCTTGATACCTATGTGGAGGATAAGAGCATCTATAATGCGCTGAAGGCTTATTTGGATTTTGTGATTGAACGAAAGGCGTAATATCATTTAATCACGCAACTTTGATTTATTAAAACTTGATATACATTAAAAAAGGGTTGGTTCTCTCGTTGAGAATCAGCCCTTTATCTGTTTATCTATTACTGTATTTCTTGCTTCTTGTATCGTGTTTTACCTATCACCTTTATAAAGTTTTGGCTTGTGCAATCTCCTTTTAGAAGTACTTGATTTCCTTTCCTACAAGCTCGCTCAAGAGGAGGTTGGTAAGGCGTGAGGTTCCCAGGCGCAACCACTCGTTGGTCAACCATTTCTCACCCAAAACTTCCTTCACGATGGTGTAGTAAACCACTGCGTCGTGAACGGTGTTGATGCCGCCGGCAGGCTTGAAACCAATCTGGATGCCAGTCTTCTCATAATATGCCTTGATTGCCTGGCACATTACGTAAGCTGCCTCTGGAGTAGCTGAAATCTTCTCTTTACCGGTAGAGGTCTTGATGTAATCAGAACCTGCATACATGGCAAGAACAGAAGCCTTCATGATGTTGCTGCAGTTCTTCAAATCGCCTGTTTCCAGGATACACTTCATCTTGTGCTCACCGCAGGTTGCCTTCAGTTCCTGAATGTCATCGCAGAGACCCTCGTAATCCTCGCTGAAGAACTTGCCTACAGGCATAACGATATCTACCTCTGTAGCGCCATCCTTGATAGCCATGGCTGTCTCGGCAATCTTTACCTCGATAAATGTCTGGGAAGATGGGAAATTACCGCTTACAACGGCGATTTCTACGCCATCAACCTCCAGACTCTGACTGATAAGACCAGCGAAGTTAGGGTAGGTGCATACGGTTGCAACGTGAGGAAGTTCAGGATAATCCTTGGCAAACTGATTTACTTTCTCAATCATAGCCAGGATGCTTTCTTCTGTATCTTCTGTATGAAGAGATGTAAGTTCGATGCTGCCAAAGAGGAATTTCTTCACCTCCATGGTTTCATTTTCTGCTACCTTCTCGTCAAGAATCTTCTTTACTTCTGCTGCTACTTCCTCGTCGTTGAGGTCGCAGTTATACTGTTTCAAGACAGATAAATACTTATCGTCTGACTCGCTGTATTGTCCCTGCTGCTGTGCAAGAACCTGTTCTTTAATGCTGCTCATACTTAATGTTACTTTTTTAATTATTAAAGTTGAGTTATCTATATTATTCTTTAAATTTCGGTTTTACTCCTTCGATTTCGGAGGTGCTTCTTCCTTCAAATTCGGGTTGTTTACTCCTTCAATTTTGAATCATTATGATCCTTCAATTTCGGATTGTTCTTATGTCTTTCCGAATCCCTTTGGGTCTTTTTGTCGATGCTTTTCTGGAGCTCTTCGGTAAGATCGATACCCGTTTGGTTAGCCAGACAGATGAGAACCCAGAGAACGTCTGCCATTTCTTCTCCGAGGTTAGGCTTTTCGCCCTTCTTGAAGCTCTGGTCGCCGTATGTTCGGGCGATGACACGAGCCAGTTCTCCTACTTCTTCCGTAAGACAAGCCATATTGGTAAGTTCGCTGAAATAGCGAACGCCATATTCCTTGATCCACTTATCTACAGCTTCCTGTGCTTCTTTTATTGTCATATTCTTATTCCTTATTATGGGTATCCATCATGATGGTAACCGGACCATCATTCAGTAATTCTACCTTCATGTCGGCACCAAATTCGCCTGTTCCTACTGGCTTTCCGAGTGCATCGGACAGCTTTTTGCAGAACTCTTCATAGAGTGGAACACTGATTTCGTGCTTGGCAGCTCTTAGCCAGCTAGGACGGTTTCCCTTCTTGTAGCTGGCGAATAGGGTGAACTGGCTAATCACCAGAACCTCGCCGTTTACATCCATGATAGAGCGGTTCATTACGTGATTCTCGTCGTCGAAAACACGAAGGCCTATGACCTTTCTAACCAACCAATCTACGTCTTCTGAAGTGTCGCTTTCCTCAACGCCGAGAAGGATTAGATAGCCCTGCTTGATGGCAGATTTCACTTCTCCTTCGATGGTAACAGAGGCATGACCGACACGTTGTATTACTATTCTCATATTACTACTTTGAACTTTGAATGTTGAACATTGAACTTTATGAATAGCATTTTGTGGAATCCTGGGTTCTGTTCAATCTTTATTATTATTACTATAGTTTCAACTGCAAATATACGACTTTTATTTCATATTCTCGCTCTTTTCTGTGAAATATTTCGCAAGAATCTCGGCTTTATGAGGTCCTAATACCTCTGAAAGCTGTTCCTGTGATGCTTCTTTTATCTTTTTCACGCTCTTAAACTTGCTCAGAAGCGCTTCTTTTGCCTTAGGACCGATGCCCTTGATGTCGTCTAACTCGGAATGGAGAGCGTGCTTGCTTCGCTTGTCGCGATGGAAGGTGATGGCGTATCTATGTACCTCGTCCTGTATCTGCGTCAACACCTTGAAAAGCTCGCTTTCTGGTGGTAGAGCGATGGTTTGTGGCGGAAAACCGTAGAGAAGTTCGTTGGTGCGATGGCGGTCGTCCTTGGCAAGACCTGCGATAGGGATTTCCAGGTGCAGTTCGTCTTCTATCACCTCTCTTACCACCTCCATCTGCCCCTTGCCACCATCGGTGATGATGAGGTCTGGCAGGGGAGTTTCTTCCTCTATCATGCGAATGTAGCGGCGTCTTACCACCTCCTGCATCGATGCATAGTCATCTGGTCCTTTCACCGTCTTGATGTTGTATTTACGGTAGTCTTTTCGGGATGGTTTCATACCTTTATATACGATACATCCAGCCACGGCATCCGTGCCCGATATATTGGAATTATCGAAGCATTCTATCTGATAAGGCATCTTTGGAAGCTTCAGTTTCGATTGCAATTCCTTCATCAATCGGGTTTGCTTCTGTTCAGGATTGAGCTTTTCTGCCTGCTTCAAGCGGTCGAATTTATATTGCTTGCAGTTCATTTCCGATAGCTCCAGAAGGTGCTTTTTGTCGCCCCTCTGCGGCACGAAGAAGGTGGCGTCTTTCAGTTTCCATTCCATCTCGAAAGGCACGATAATCTCCTTCGAAGTGGAGTGGAAACGCTCCCTGATTTCCGGTATGGCGGTAATCAGAAGTTCCTCGTCGCTCTCCTCCAACTTGCGCTTGTACTCGTAGGTAAAGCTCTGGTTGATGGTGCCGTTTTTCACGTGAATATAGTTGATGAAGGCGTTCTTGTTGGCGTCATCATTCACGATGGTGAAGACATCCACGTCGGTAATCGTGTGGCTTACCACCTCGCTTTTTGCCTCAAATTCGTCCAGTAATTGATACTTCTTCTTGTATTCTTCGGCTATTTCAAAGCGGAGAAGTTCGGCATTTTTCATCATCAGATCATAGAGATATTTGCTTACTTCGCGGGTATTTCCCTTCAGGATTTCACGCGCCTGGCGCATGTTTTCCTGGTACTCCTCATAGCTCTGTCTGTTGATGCAAGGGGCACCGCAGTTGTGAATATGGTACTCCAGACAGGGCTTATATTTGCCTTCCGCCACGCCTTCTTTGGTGATAGGAAACCTGCAAGTACGGGGTTTATACAGCTTCTTGATGACCTCCAGAACGGCATACATACTGCCAACATGAGGGTAAGGGCCGAAGAAAGTTCCCACCTTTTTATTGATATGGCGCGTCTTGAAAATGCGGGGAAAATACTCGTTGGTAACGCATATAGAGGGGTAGGTTTTGCCGTCTTTCAGCAAAACATTATACCTTGGATTATACTTTTTAATAAGGCTGTTTTCCAGCAAAAGTGCATCTTCTTCGGTGTTCACGACGGTGTATGAGATGTCGAAAATCTTAGAAACAAGCACCTTTGTCTTGTATCTATCTACCTCTTTATGGAAGTAGGAAGATACTCTTCTCTTCAGATTTTTCGCCTTTCCTACATATATAATCGTGTGGTTCTCGTCGTAATATTGATAGCTTCCCGGTTTCTCCGGCATGCTTAAGACGATGCTTTTTAACCGTGCTAATCTTTCCTCATTTTCTTGTTTCGTCATACCTTTATGGGGTTAAAATAGGGTGAAAGAGCGTTGCTGTTTCACGTGAAACGGCAACGCCCGTATGCTTTATAACTGCAGAATAATATGCATTATTCAAGCATTTTTTATGCTTTACAACTGCAATAACGTAGATACTTCTACATCCTCATCGAAGTTCTTTCTGCCTTCGAAATTCTCGTTTACGAGCTCGATGATAAAGTTAGCATACACCTTCTTTGGGTGGAATTTCTTCACCAGATTGCAGGCTGCCTTCATGGTTCCGCCGGTAGCGAGAAGGTCGTCGTGAAGGAGGATTATGTCGTTCTCGTTGATGGCATCTTCGTGGATTTCGATGGTGTCCATACCGTATTCTTTCGCATAGCTTTCCTGCACGGTTTTGCATGGAAGCTTACCTGGCTTTCGGCATAAAACTACGCCTGCGCCGAGACGGATTGCAAGGGCAGAAGACATCACGAAACCACGTGATTCGATGCCTACAATCTTGGTAATACCTTTGTCTTTGTAGATCTCGTACATCTCATCGCAGATCTCTTTAAGAGACTCTGGATTCTTAAACAGGGTACTTACATCGCGGAAGTTTACCCCCTTGATAGGCCAATCTGGAATGCAACGCAGATTGTCTAATAATAGCTGATTGTTCATTGTCTTTTATACTATAAATTAATACTATGTTTTTTATTGTTTCTTCGAGTTTTGGCAGCTTTTATCGGCTGTGTTCCACGGAAACACTGAAGTTTTTCTTTAACCACAATTTACTTGATGCAAAAGAGTCTAAGTTCTTTGTTATCAAATGCTTTATGTGAGAGTGGTTTCACGTGAAACATTGCTGAGATCCCTTGTTTTGCAGGTTTTTTCTTGCTGAAACCGCCAATTCTTCTGCTTGTCTTCCAGGTAAGACGAGCAATGCATCTTTGCTTATCTTCCCAGTAGGACGAGCAGTACATTGATGTCGCTTGGAGATACACCTGGAATTCGGCTTGCCTGAGCCAATGTGTCAGGGTCGATGCGCTCGAGCTTTTGTCGTCCTTCTGTTGAGATTTCGAGAATCTCAGAGTAGTTGAAGTGCCCCTTGATTCTGATGTTCTCCAGTCGGTGCATCTTGTCGGCGATGAGTCGCTCGCGCTCGATGTATCCTTTGTACTTCATCTTGATTTCTGCCGCCTCGGCAATCTCTTCTTTCCGGTTGTCTGGTGCTTCCATCGCTGCCTTCAGGTCAGGGATGATTTCCGACAGGTTCTGAAGGTTGAGATGCGGACGAGCCACGAGGTCGATGAGCTTGCAGCCGGCGCGGAGTGGAGTAGTGCCGAGTGCTTCGAGCTTCGGATTGATTTCGTCTTTCTTGATAGGATAGTTGGCACAGAAGTCGATGATTCTTTCGATGGCTTCTTTCTTCTCCATCCACCAGTCGTAACGGTCGCGCTTGGCGATGCCGAGCTCGTATGCTTTTGCCGTGAGTCGGGCATCGGCGTCGTCCTGACGGAGCAGGATGCGGTACTCTGCTCTTGAGGTGAACATACGGTATGGTTCATCTACACCCTTTGTGGTGAGGTCATCGATGAGTACACCGATGTAACTCTCGTCTCGCTTCATCTCGAACGTCTTGTCGCCCACACAATGAAGCGCAGCGTTGATTCCTGCAACCGTGCCCTGACCTCCTGCTTCTTCGTAACCGGTGGTTCCGTTCACCTGTCCGGCAAAGAAAAGTCCCTTGATGATTTTCGACTCCAGCGAATGCTTCAGCTGGGTTGGGTCGAAGTAATCGTACTCGATGGCGTAACCTGGTCGGTAGATCTTCGCATCTCTCAATGCCGGGATTTCGTGGAGTGCATCCAGCTGGATATCCATCGGCATACTGGATGAGAATCCGTTCAGGTACATTTCATTGGTGTCTTCACCTTCTGGCTCCAGGAAGAGCGGGTGCTGTTCCTTGTCGGGGAATGTGACAAGCTTGGTTTCGATGCTTGGACAGTAACGGGGACCTGTGCTTTGGATTTGGCCATTATATAAAGGTGAGTCATCCAATCCGCTTTTCAGGATTTCGTGCACCTTGCTGTTCGTATAGCATGTCCAGCAAGGAAGCTGTTTCAGGACTCTGTGGTTGCCCATGTACGAGAACTGATGGAAATCGATGTCGCCCGGTTGTTCCTCCATGTCTTCGAAGTGAACGCTTCGCTTGTCGATGCGGACAGGAGTTCCCGTTTTCATTCTTGCCGATGTGATTCCCCATCGGGTGATGCTTTCTGTGAAATGATGAACGGCAGGTTCTGCACATCTTCCACCTTCCACCATCTTTCTTCCCACGTGCATCAATCCGTTGAGAAAAGTGCCGGAGGTGATGATGATGCTCTTGGCATAGAATTCTGCACCCCAGATGGTGCGCACGCCGATTGCCTCTCCGTTTGCTACGAGAAGCTCGTCTGCCTGGTCTTGCCAGATGTCGAGATGGTCGGTATGGTCGAGAATGGTTCTCCATTCCCAGATGAACTTGCCACGGTCGCATTGAGCACGAGGACTCCATACGGCAGGTCCCTTTCCTATATTAAGCATACGGAACTGGATAGCCGTCTTGTCGGTGACGATACCCATCTGTCCGCCCAGTGCATCAATCTCTCGCACAATCTGTCCCTTGGCAATACCGCCTATGGCAGGATTGCAACTCATCTGACCAATCTTGTTCATGTCCATCGTTATCAAGCAGGTGTTGGCGCCCATGTTTGCCGAGGCAGCTGCTGCCTCGCATCCGGCGTGTCCTCCACCGATAACGAGTACGTCATAATTGAAGTTCATAATCTGTCTCTAATCTATATTTTATCTAATTTTCGGCAAAAGTAAGAAATTTAATTGAAATTTTAGCAAAAATACTTTGATAAATCATTAAAATATAGTAATTTTGCAGCAGACTTGCGAAAATATACCTATAAATGAGGATTGCAGAATGCCTTGAAAGTGGTATTGCAAGTACGAGATGAAGGAAATAATAAATTAGTTTCAAACAGTTAAATAATTAAAATTCAATCATTTATGTGGTTAATCAATTCATCTATTGGTAGAAAGGTAGTGATGTCAGTAACTGGTATCGCTCTTATTCTATTCTTGACATTCCACGGTTGCATGAATGTGGTTGCGCTTTTCTCTGGAGAAGCTTACAACGCAATCTGCGAGTTGTTGGGTGCTAACTGGTACGCCGTAGTTGCAACATTAGGTTTGGCAGCTTTGGCAGTTTGTCACATCGTTTACGCTTTCATCCTGACAGCACAGAACCGTCGTGCTCGTGGTAATCAGCGTTACGAGGTAACCGCAAAGCCAGAGAAGGTAGAGTGGGCTAGCCAGAACATGTTGGTGCTCGGTATCATCATCGTTCTCGGTTTGTTGCTTCACCTCTTCAATTTCTGGTACAACATGATGTTTGCTGAACTTTTGGGTACAAGCTTCGGTCACTGCCCATCAGATGGCTTCGCATTCATTCAGGACACCTTCGCTAACCCAGTGTTCGTAGTTCTCTACATCATCTGGTTGGTAGCTCTTTGGTTCCACCTCACTCACGGTTTCTGGAGTGCTATTCAGACTCTCGGTTGGAACGGTAAGACTTGGTTCTGCCGTTGGAAGACTATTGGTATGATTTACTCTACCATCCTGCTTCTCCTCTTCATCGTTGTCGTATTGGCATTCGCTTTCGGTTGCGCTCCATCTTTGTGCTGCGCATAATTCGTATAATCATTTAAGTATTAAAAAAGATTATGGCAAAAACATTAAATTCTAGAATACCTGAAGGACCAGTTGCTGAGAAGTGGACCAACTATAAGGCTCACCAGCGTTTGGTTAACCCAAAGAATAAGTTAAAGCTCGACGTTATCGTCGTAGGTACAGGTTTGGCAGGTGCTTCTGCAGCTGCTTCTCTTGGCGAGATGGGCTTCAACATCTTGAACTTCTGCATCCAGGACTCTCCACGTCGTGCTCACTCTATCGCTGCACAGGGTGGTATCAATGCAGCTAAGAATTATCAGAATGATGGTGACTCTGTTTACCGTTTGTTCTACGATACAGTAAAGGGTGGTGACTACCGTGCTCGTGAGGCTAACGTTTACCGTTTGGCTGAGGTGAGCAACGACATCATCGACCAGTGCGTAGCTCAGGGCGTTCCTTTCGCTCGTGAGTACGGTGGTATGCTGGCTAACCGTTCTTTCGGTGGTGCTCAGGTATCTCGTACATTCTATGCTAAGGGTCAGACAGGTCAGCAGCTCCTCCTCGGTGCTTACTCTTCTTTGAGCCGCATGGTTGAGGCAGGTAAGGTAAAGCTCTTCACTCGTTATGAGATGGAGGATGTAGTTATCGTTGACGGTCACGCTCGTGGTATCATCGCCAAGAATCTGATCACAGGTAAGTTGGAGCGTTTCTCTGCCAACGCCGTAGTTATCGCTACTGGTGGTTATGGTAACGCTTACTTCCTTTCTACAAACGCTATGGGTTGTAACTGTACAGCAGCTATCCAGTGCTACCGCAAGGGTGCTGACTTCGCTAACCCATCTTACGTTCAGATTCACCCTACATGTATCCCTGTTCACGGTACAAACCAGAGTAAGTTGACTTTGATGTCAGAGTCACTCCGTAACGATGGTCGTATCTGGGTTCCTAAGAAGATTGAGGATGCCAAGGCATTGCAGGCAGGTACAAAGAAGGGTTCTGATATTCCTGAGGAAGACCGCGACTACTACTTGGAGCGCCGTTACCCAGCATTCGGTAACCTGGTTCCTCGTGACGTGGCTTCTCGTGCAGCTAAGGAGCGTTGCGACAAGGGCTTCGGTGTCAACAACACAGGTCTTGCCGTATTCCTCGACTTCTCTGAGTCTATCAACCGTCTCGGTATCGACGTTATCCTTCAGCGTTATGGCAACCTCTTCGATATGTATGAGGAGATTACCGACGTTAACCCAGGTGAGTTGGCTAACGAGATTAACGGCGTGAAGTACTACAACCCAATGATGATCTTCCCTGCTATCCACTATACAATGGGTGGTATCTGGGTTGACTACGAGTTGATGACCACTATCCCAGGTCTCTTCGCTATTGGTGAGTGTAACTTCTCTGACCACGGTGCTAACCGTTTGGGTGCATCTGCTTTGATGCAGGGGTTGGCTGACGGTTACTTCGTATTGCCATACACCATCCAGAACTACTTGGCCGACCAGGCATTGTGGCCAAAGCTCTCTACCGATCTCCCAGAGTTCGCAGAGGCAGAGGCAGGTGTTCAGAAGGAAATCGACCGCCTGATGGGTATCCAGGGCAAGCGCTCTGTAGATTCTATCCACAAGGAGTTGGGTCACATCCTTTGGGAGCATGTAGGTATGGGTCGTACCAAGGAAGGTCTTGAGGAAGGCTTGAAGAAGATGAAGGCTCTCCGCGAGGAATTCAACAAGAACCTCTTCATCCCTGGCAAGAAGGAAGGCTTGAACGTAGAGTTGGATAAGGCTATCCACTTGCGTGACTTCATCTTGATGGGCGAGTTGATCGCTTACGATGCATTGCACCGCAACGAGAGCTGTGGTGGTCACTTCCGTGAGGAGTACCAGACAGAGGAAGGCGAGGCTAAGCGTGATGACGAGAACTTCTTCTACGTAGGTTGCTGGGAGTATCAGGGCAACGATACAACTGCTCCAGTGCTCAACAAGGAACCTCTCGAGTATGAGGCAATTAAGGTACAGACAAGAAATTACAAGAATTAAAAAGCGAACAAGACAATGGCAAGAAATATAAGTTTCACAGTTAAGTATTGGAAGCAGGACGGTCCTACAGCACAGGGTCACTTCGATACACACGAGATGAAGAACATCCCAGATGATACCTCATTCCTCGAGATGCTCGACATCTTGAACGAGGAGCTCATCGAGTCAGGTCAGGAGCCTTTCGTCTTCGACCACGACTGCCGCGAGGGTATCTGCGGTATGTGCTCTCTCTATATTAATGGTACACCTCACGGTAAGACAGAGCGTGGTGCTACAACATGTCAGCTCTATATGCGTCGTTTCAACGATGGTGACGTAATCACCGTTGAGCCTTGGCGTTCTGCTGGTTTCCCTATCATCAAGGACTGTATGGTAGACCGTTCAGCATTCGACAAGATTATCCAGGCAGGTGGTTACACCAGCATCCGTACAGGTCAGGCTCAGGATGCCAACGCTATCCTGATTCCTAAGGAGAATGCAGACGAGGCAATGGATTGCGCTACATGTATCGGTTGCGGTGCTTGTGTTGCTGCATGTAAGAATGGTTCTGCCATGCTCTTCGTCAGCTCAAAGGTTAGCCAGTTGGCACTTCTCCCACAGGGTCGTGTAGAGGCTGCTGCCCGTGCTAAGAAGATGATTGCACGCATGGATGAGCTCGGATTCGGTAACTGTACAAACACTCGTGCTTGCGAGGCTGTTTGTCCTAAGAACGAGTCTATCGCTAACATCGCCCGCTTGAACCGTGAGTTCTTGAAGGCTAAGTTGGCTGACTAATCCATCGTATCTCTTAAGACACCGGATTTTTCTCTTCGCATTCGAACGAATGCATTCGAACGAATGCGAGAGAATTTTCTCAAAAACTCTTCACTCTTCACCTTTTGGGTATAAGCGGTTGAAGAATAGATAGTTGGGTGGGTGAAGAGTTGAAATGACTCTTCACCCACCCTTCACCTTTTTTATAGGACTGGTGAAGAGTGGTGAAGAGTGGTGAAGAGTGGTGAAGAGTCAGCGCCACTCTTCACCTCTCAAATCCCCAGTGTTTATCGGGGTTTCAGACGAAAAGGTGAAGAGTGAAGAGTGAAAACGAGAGTAGGCTTTTTTACTGCGGAGGCCTCATTCCAATTTTTGCCTTGCCATGGCATTTTTTTGCCCTTTAGGAGGGCAATTTTTTGCCATTGCCAGGCAATATTCCTTATGTCGTGAGAGGTTTAAAAGAACAGAAGTATTAAGCTATAAAAATATAAAGTACCATTCCATAAAGATATAAAAAGAGCATAAATGATGAACCAAGCGACTCAAGACTTTATTCGCCAGCATCAGGACGATGATGTCCGCCAGCTGGCTTTTCTCGCAAGCAAGTATCCGGAAGTAGATATGCCTTTCGCTCTTGATCAGATTCGCGGGCGAAAGATGGCTCGTGTCAAGTTGCCTCGTTGGGCAAGTCTCGAGGGCATCATCTATCCTCCTCATATTTCTATGGAGCAATGCTCCTCTGAATCTACTGCGCTTTACAAGGCAGAATTGGCTGCTAGATTGCTCGCCTTGCCGGTATCTTCATCATTTTCTGAAGAAATCGGGTTTGTAGATCTGACTGGTGGTTTCGGAGTAGATTTCTCTTATATCGCAGCCCGATTGGGAGTGAAGTCGATGTACGTGGAGCGTCAGGCTCATCTCTGCGAGGCGGCTAAGGAGAACTTCGGGCGATTGGGCTTGAAGAACGCCATCGTGAAGAATGGGGATGGAATAGAAGTGCTTCATTCTTTTCATCCAAAGAAAAAAGATGCTGCATCAGATGATGATTCTTTAGGCATCATTTATGACCAACCTTTGTCATTACTTAAGACCAAGCTTGGTCTTAAGTTAATCTTCATTGATCCTGCCCGTAGAGACGATGCGGGCAACAAGGTGGTATCCTTGAAGGATTGCACGCCCGATGTTACCGTTTTGCAGGAAGAGATGCTTTCGAAGGCAGATTACGTTATCATCAAACTCTCTCCGATGCTCGACTGGCACCGTGCCATAAGCGAATTAAGCCACGTAAGAGAGGTTCATATCATCTCCGTGAACAATGAGTGCAAGGAGCTTCTTTTAGTGCTCTCTGCGCGAAATATGGGCGATATGGAGGCTTCATCGGCAGATGGAGAAGTAAAACATGCCGGGAATCTCCGCATTTATTGCGTCAATGATGCGCAATCCTTCGTCTGTGATGAGTCGGATATGGAGACTTCTCAGGTGAAGATAGCCCCATCCACGCTTGAAGAGATGCAGCATCTTTATGAGCCGAATGCGTCGTTGATGAAAGCCGGCTGTTTTGGCGTTCTTTCCGGGCGCTATGATGCGAGGATGCTTTCCAAGAACAGCCATCTTTTCGTGAGCCAGGCACCTATCGAAGCATTCCCTGGCAGAAGTTTCCGCATCATCGCCATCTCTTCTTTCAATAAGAAGGAGTTGAAGCGTCATCTGTCAGGAATCACCAAGGCGAACATCGCCACCCGCAACTTCCCCCTTTCCGTGGCAGAATTGCGCAAGCGCCTGAAATTGAAAGATGGTGGCGAAACCTATATTTTTGCCACCACATTGAGCAACGAAAGCCATGTGCTGGTAATAACGGAGAAAGCTTGTCAGAAAATTAAAGAATAAGAAAATGAGGTTAATTTAGGTGTTGCATTGATACCAATGCAGGAACTGATGTGAAATGTTTGCGAAATATGAGGGTGCGCCATAGGCTTATGACACACCCTCTTGACGTATTATTTTCTTTTTTCCTTGAAGAACTTCTCGAAGAAATCCATTTGCTTTTGATTTTGAACAGGTCCCAAATGCAGTCCTTCCTTCATAATCATCACCGTTGGTTTACCTTCCTGGTAGGTAGTCCAGAAAGGAAGGCTATCCCCATTTGGATTGCCAGTCTTGGTAAAGTTGATCCAGTAGCGTGACATGATTTGTTCCATGTGCTGCTCCGTCTCGGTCATCTTTCCAGAGCCAAACTTATAGCCATAGATGAATGGCATCTCTGCCACATGGCTGGCTCCTCCCTTGCGGCTTTTCACGATGGTGTTCTCTGAGTCTTGGTCAAAGTAATACATATACACCTTGCCCTTGCCGGTCTTGCTCTGCAGGTTAGCCCAGGCATACGTTCCCCATGCAAAGGAGCCATCACGGAAAATGTCGGATTGAGCGAAGTAGGTTTCTTCCTCTGTCTTGGCAGGATAGAGGCTGAGAACCTGGTCTGCCCAACTTCCATATATCTTATGGATTCTTTTCTCATAGTCACTTACACTGACTGGGCGGCTAAACATACTTCCTTCGTCGCTGTTGGTTCCTATGATGACATTTACATCATTGTAGTTTCCCTTTTCATAGAGCTTATACTGGTCATCTGTGATGCTGTAGCCATCCACATTAGGCCAGAAGGATTCCATGGCGGTATTCTTCACGATGTCCATGAAAGGAACTTTTCTGAGTTGCTTAATGTTCTTTACTTTAAGTTTCTTTTGAAGTGCCAGTCCGCTTGCCTCTGCTGCTTTAGTTGTGAGCATGGCGGTGTTGCCGTTTCTTGCTTCACCCACTGGCCAGAAAGAACCGCCGCTTTCGCTGATGGCACCACGGAATAGTCCCTTTGCAAGTGGAGAGGCGCATAACATACTTACCGAGATACCACCTGCTGATTCGCCTGCAATGGTAATCTTGTCAGGGTCTCCACCGAAGGCAGCGATATTGTCGTGAATCCATTTCAAAGCCATCACCTGGTCAAGTATGCCATAGTTGCCTGATATGTTCTTGCCAGATTCCTTGCTAAGTTCAGGATGTGCCATGAATCCCAAGGCTCCCAAGCGGTATTCTATGCTACAATAGATGATGCCTTCCTTGACAAAGCTTTCCTGAGTTCCACTGTAGGAGCCAGTAAGAAAGGCTCCTCCATGAATCATCACAAATACAGGGAGTTTGTCATTCTTACTCTTGGCTGGCGTTTCCACACTGAGGTATAGGCAGTCCTCGCTCATGCCCAGCTCACCACCATTTTGGTTAGGGTCGATGGGCTGTGGTGGACGGTCTCCCCATTTGTCTGCTTTGAATACTCCCTTCCAAGGCTTCTTGCTCACAGGGGCTTTCCATCTGAGGTTGCCCACTGGTGCTTCTGCGTATGGGATTCCCTTGTATAGGGCGAATCCTTCATGTTCCACTCCTTCAATTTCTCCTTGCTCCACTGTTGTTCTTAGCAGTTGGGCGTTAGCTGCCGATAGGCAAAAGAGTGCCAGGGCGGCTGTCAGTAGATGTCTTTTCAATCTCATTTCTGGTTATTCCATTAATTCCGCAACACTATTGTTAATTAAACATTTTAAGCGCTTGAGCAACAAAGAGTTACTCCGGATTTTGCTATGTCAGAATTTTCACTTATCTTAGTGTTGCGAAAAGAAAACAAGCAAAACTCTGATATGACATGGCAAAGATACAAATTAATTCTGAGAAACTCACTCCTTTGGGAGGAAAATTTTCGGGTTATGGAGCAATTTCCTTTGTCTTAGAATTAGTCAAGAGTCCCAAGCAGCGCATCGTCTTGATAGACAATTCAGTTCCCCGTCTCTACCACCAACAGTACAAGTCGAGATGAAGAAGCTTCAATTTTATGCCCCTTCCAATCTGAACAAGAAAACTGTAACTAGCAGTAATTAAATATTGTTATCATATTGTTAATAAGAAAAGATTATTGCTATATTTTCAGAAAAAGATGTATCTTTGCAAACAAGACATAGATAAACATTAACGATATGATGAAGCTGCTTCTTGTAGAACTTGTAGAAGACGATGCAAACCTAGCTTTTATTGAAAAAAAGCTGTAATTTTGCACCCAGAATCAAAAAACTAAAAAAATGAAAATAAGATAGCAATATTTGGTCGTTTGGCGAAATATTGCTATTTTTGCATCCTATAATATTGCAAACTAGTTTGAAATCATGTCATTAATTGAAATTAAAAAGGTCGAAAGCAAGAAGGATTTGAAGACGTTCATCGACTTCCACTACGACCTCTACGAAGGCAACGAATACGATGTGCCTAATCTTTTCAGCGACGAAATGAATACCCTGAGCAAGGATAAGAACGCTGCGTTCGACTTCTGCGAGGCAGAGTATTATCTTGCCTATAAGGATGGAAAGCTGGCAGGTCGCGTTGCTGCTATCATCAACCATAAGGCAAACAATAAGTGGGGAAAGAAATCCGTTCGCTTCGGATGGATTGATTTCATCGACGACCGTGAGGTTTCGAAGGCTCTCTTGGATGCTGTGGAAAAGTATGGTAAAGAGAAAGGTATGGAGGATATGGTAGGTCCGCTTGGATTTACCGATATGGACCCTGAGGGAATGCTTACCTGGGGTTTCGATCAGCTGGGTACTATGCCTACCATTTACAATTACCCTTACTATCCGGAGCACATCGAGGCTCTGGAGGAATTTGAGGTAGACAACAAGTACGTAGAGTTTAAGATCATGGTACCTGATACCGTACCGGAGAAGTACGCCAAGATTGCGATGATGATCGAGAAGCGTTACAATCTGCATGTGCGCAAGCTTACCAAGAAGGATGTTTTCCAAGGTGGAATGGGACAGAAGATCTTCGATCTCATCAATGATACCTACAAGGATCTCTATGGATATTCTGAACTCTCACAGAAGCAGATAGATCAGCTTATCAAGTCGTATCTCAGTTTCCTCGACTTCAACCTCATCACCTGTATCGAGGATTGGACGGGGGGCGAGCATAAGCTCATCGGTGTAGGAATCACCATGCCGTCATTGGCTCATGCCCTGAGAAAGTGCCGCCGTGGCAGATTGCTGCCGTTCGGATGGTTCCACGTGTTGAGAGCCATCAAGATGCACAAGACCAACATCGTTGACCTCCTTCTCATCGGTATTCTTCCGGAGTATCGTGCCAAGGGAGCCAATGCGCTTCTCTTTGCCGACCTGATTCCTTGGTACCAGAAGTACGGCATTGAATGGGGTGAAACCCAGGTAGAGCTGGAAACCAATGCGGGCGTGCAGGGACAGTGGGGAGCTTTGACCCCAGTGATGCACAAGCGCAGAAAATGCTACAAGAAGATTATTAAATAAGGAATTAAGGGATCTCCCCTAAAAACATAGGAGGATTTTATGTCAGAAGATAATAATGAATTGAAAGCCCCCCAGGAGCAGCAGCCGGTGGAATATACCGACGACAATATCCGACACTTGAGCGATATGGAGCATGTACGTACTCGTCCGGGTATGTACATTGGTCGTCTGGGTGATGGTAACCTGCCGGAGGACGGAATCTACGTGCTTCTGAAGGAGGTGGTAGATAACTCTATCGACGAGTTCAAGATGGGAGCTGGATCCAGATTGGAGATTGATATCGAAGATCATCTGCGGGTCAGCGTGCGCGACTATGGTCGTGGTATTCCTCAAGGTAAACTTGTCGAGGCTGTGAGCGTGCTGAATACCGGTGGTAAGTATGACAGCAAGGCGTTCAAGAAGAGTGTTGGACTGAACGGTGTGGGTGTGAAGGCGGTGAATGCCCTCAGCTCTCACTTCGAGGTAAAGTCATTCCGTGACGGCAAGGTGCGCCATCTGAAGTTTGAGAAAGGTATCCTGCAGAGCGATGTTACCGAAGATACGGAGGACGAGAACGGTACCTTCATCTTCTTCGAACCGGATAATACCCTGTTCAAGAACTATTCTTTCCACGATGATTTCGTGGAAACTATGCTCCGCAACTATACTTATCTGAACACCGGTCTTACCATCATGCATAATGGCCGCCGCATCCTCAGCCGTCATGGCTTGAAGGATCTCCTGACCGATAATATGACCAACGAGGGTCTTTATGAGATTGTCCACATGAAGGGCGAAGACATCGAGATAGCCTTTACCCATACCAATCAGTATGGCGAGGAGTACTATTCCTTCGTAAATGGTCAGCATACCACCCAGGGCGGTACTCATCAGAGTGCCTTCAAGGAGCATATCGCCAGAACCATCAAGGAGTTCTACGGCAAGTATGAGTATGTCGACATCCGAAACGGACTGGTGGCTGCCATTGCACTGAACGTAGAGGAGCCGGTGTTTGAGAGTCAGACGAAGATTAAGCTCGGAAGTACCACAATGTCTCCGAACGGAGGCGAAACCATCAATAAGTATGTAGGCGATTTCCTGAAGAAGGAAGTAGATAACTATCTCCATATCCACAAGGATGTGGCTGAGATTCTGGAGAACAAGATCAAGGAGAGTGAGCGTGAGCGCAAGGCGATGGCTGGCGTTACCAAACTGGCGCGTGAGCGTGCCAAGAAGGCGAACCTTCACAACCGCAAGCTGCGCGATTGCCGCATCCACTTCAGCGACGCCAAGAACGAGCTGAAGGAGGCAAGCTCCATCTTCATCACCGAGGGTGATTCTGCCAGCGGAAGCATTACCAAGAGCCGCGACGTGAACACCCAGGCGGTATTCTCGCTGCGAGGCAAGCCGTTAAACTGCTATGGTCTGACCAAGAAGGTGGTTTACGAGAACGAGGAGTTCAACCTTCTTCAGGCAGCCCTGGATATAGAGGATGGTTTGGATGGATTGCGATATAATAAGGTGATTGTGGCTACCGATGCCGATGTGGATGGAATGCACATCCGATTGCTCATCATCACCTTCTTCCTGCAGTTCTTCCCTGACCTCATCAAGAAGGGCCACGTGTATGTGCTTCAGACCCCATTGTTCCGAGTACGCAACAAGCGAACCAAAATCAAGAACAAGCAGGCGGTGGCTGATGCCGATGCCAAGTTGGGCCCTAAGGAGAAGAAGGGCGATTTCATCACGCATTACTGCTACAGCGATGAGGAGCGCCAGCAGGCCATCAGAGACCTCGGTCCTGATCCGGAAATCACCCGATTTAAGGGTTTGGGAGAGATTTCACCAGAGGAGTTTGCCCACTTCATCGGTCCGGATATGCGATTGGAGCAGGTTACGCTCCACAAGACCGACCAGGTGCAGAAACTCCTGGAGTATTATATGGGTAAGAATACGATGGAACGTCAGAACTTCATCATCGATAACCTGGTGATTGAGGAGGATATTCCGGAGGAAGACTCAGCTCCGCTGGATTAAGATAAGTGAAAAGTGAAGAACGAAGGATTCTCTCTTTTCTAAGCAATAAGTTCAAAGTAAATGAAAAAATATCTATTTATAGCGCTCGTGGCGTTCCTGGCAGTAACTTCTGCCAGTGCCCAGCTGCGCATCAAGATGGGCAAGAATAGCCCGATAGAGAAGTTGGGTAGGGCAGAAATCGCCATCACCAACCTCTATGTGGATAGTGTGGATGAGAACAAGCTCGTGGAGGATGCCATCCGTGGTATGCTCGAGAAGCTCGACCCTCATTCATCTTATGCCACAGCCAAGGAAACCAAGGCGATGAATGAACCGCTGAATGGCAGTTTCGATGGTATTGGCGTGCAGTTTAACATGGTAGATGATACCTTGCTCGTCATCCAGCCTGTAGTGAATGGTCCTTCCGAGAAGGTGGGAATCATAGCTGGCGACCGCATCGTTGCGGTGAATGATACGGCTATTTCGGGTGTGAAGATGAGCAAGGAGGAAATCATGAAGCGCCTCCGTGGTCCTAAGGGAACTACAGTGAATCTTACCATCGTACGCCGTGGCATCAAGGACAAGCTTACTTTCAAGGTGAAGCGTGACAAGATTCCTGTAACCACGATGGATGCGGCGTATATGATTCGTCCGGGAATCGGATACATCCGATTGGGAAGCTTCGGCCTGACCAGCTACAAGGAGGTGACTACGGCGATGGATTCGCTCAAGAAAGTGGGAATGAAAGACCTGATCTTCGACCTTGAGGATAATGGCGGCGGCTACCTTCAGGCAGCGGCTCAGATAACCAACGAGTTCCTGCAGAAGGGAGATCTCATCGTTTATACCAGTGGTCGTGCAGCTCCCCGTCAGGAGTACAAGGCGCAGGCTAACGGAAGATGGCGCAAGGGTAAGGTGGTAGTGCTTACCAATGAGTTTACAGCTTCTGCCGCAGAGATTGTTTCCGGAGCCATCCAGGATCAGGACCGTGGAGTAGTGGTAGGTCGCAGAACCTTCGGCAAGGGATTGGTGCAGCGTCCGCTCACCTTCGATGATGGCAGCGAGATTCGCCTCACCATCGCACATTATTATACGCCTAGCGGCAGATGCATCCAGAAACCATATAAGAAGGGAGACAGACTGGATTATGCGATGGATCTCGACAATCGCTACAAGCATGGCGAGTTCACCAACCAGGACAGTATCCATCTTTCCGACAGCTTGAAGTATTATACCTTGCGCAAGCACCGTGTGGTTTATGGTGGTGGCGGAATCATGCCCGATTATTTCGTGCCATTGGATACTACCAAGTACACCAAGATGCACCGTCAGCTGGCAGCCAAGAGCATCGTCATCAACCACAGCCTGAAGTTTATCGATGCGCATCGCAAGGAATTGAAGAGCCAGTATAAGGATTTCAACAAGTTCCTGGCAACCTACGAGGTTCCGTCTTCGCTCATCGATGCGATTATCGCTGAGGGCAAGAAGGAGAAGATAGAGCCTAAGGATGAGGCAGAATTGGTTCAGACGAAGAAATACCTCGCCCTGCAGTTGAAGGCCCTTGTAGCAAGAGATATCTGGGATATGAGTCAGTACTTCCAGGTTTGGAACGAGACGAACGAGATTGTTCAGCGGGCCGTGAAGCTGCTGACTACGGGGAAGTAGGGAAGGTTAAGTGAAGAGTGAAGAACGAAGAGTGAAGAATTCAAGTGCTTTGCTCGTGTAACTATAGAAAAACGGCTGTTAACCCGTAACCCGCCTAGCGGTAAGCTTTAAGCAATACGCCCTGAAAGGGCAGAAGCTCCTAGCCCAGGGCACCGCCCTGGGTATAATGGGGATATAACAAAGTCGCCCTGTAAGGGCAAAAGCTTTCAAATACGAAGCTTTTGCCCTTACAGGGCGACTTTGTTGGTTGTATGTTTAACCCAGGGTGTTACCCTGGGCTAGGAGCTTCTGCCCTTTCAGGGCGTGCTGCTCAATCTTTGCTTCTGTTAGAATTCATAAATCCTTTTCCGAATTCATTTACTTCTTCTCATGCAGATGGTCCCATTTCAGATAGATTCCTGCAAGGATGGTGCCCGAAATACTATGCCAGGCGCAGCTGATGGCGCAAGGCAATACGGCGAGGGGCTGGGCGGCGAAGAAGTTGCCAGCGAGAACCGTGGCAAGACCGGCATTCTGCATTCCCACCTCAATGCTGATGGTACGCTTCTTGGCAGTATTGAAGCCCGCCAGCTTCCCGGCAAGCCAACCGAGACAGTAACCCAGGGTGTTGTGGCAGAAAACCACGGCAAAAGTCCAGAGGAAAAGCGATAAGCCACGAGCCACCAGATCATCGTGAACCGTAGAAATCACGCCGCCTACGATGATTGCCAGACATGTAACGCTGATGCCCGGCATCAGACTCTGAATGGTAGGGAAGCAATCCTTCTTGCCATAGATATAATTCAAAGCGCAGCCGATGGCTACAGGGATAATCGTAACTATCAGAATGTTGATGAACATTCCCACTGCATCTACATGGATAATCTCGCCTGCCGTAATCTTCATCAGCAGCGGAGTCATCACTGGCGCAAGAATCGTAGAGGCGCAGGTCATTCCCACAGAAAAAGCCACATCGCCATGGCAGAGATAACTCATGATGTTGCTTGATACTCCGCCCGGACAGCAACCTACCAGCAGGATTCCGAGCGCCAGGGCTGGATCAAGATGCCACATATGAACCAGGGTATAAGCCACGCCAGGCATGATGATGAACTGGGCGCAGGCACCGATGAAGACATCCAGCGGACGCTGAGCCAGAATCTTGAAGTCGTTGGTGGTCAGGGTCAAGCCCATGGTGAGCATGATGATGCCGAGAATGACGGTTTGAGTAGTTCCGCGCACCCAGTCGAAGGTATGTGGGAAGAAGAATGTGAATACTGCTACACCTATTACGAAAATAGAGGTGTAATTGGCCAGCAGCTTGCTGAGCCCTTGAAAAAATCTAAGCATAATTCTATTTCTTTTTAAAATCCTGATATTTCTCTCTTATTTGCAATCTCTTGGATGATTGTCTTTGACAATCTCTCTTCTTTCTTTCTCTCCTTTCCTCCTTCTTTCCTCGCTTTCAATATTGGGTGCAAAAGTACGTCTTTTCTACCGAATAAACAAATTATTTAATAATTAAATATCAAATTATAACATTTTTGTTGGTTTGAGCTTACAAATCTGCACGAATCTTCTTGGATTGTGCAAAATCTGAAGTAAAATAATTCGGCTTTTCTTCTTTAATTCCGCAACAAATGTGTAACTTTGCACCCATATTATCGATAATAGTCATAGAATGAACGAAGATTTTGATATAAGACAACAGACGGTTTCACCTGCCGAAAAGGAATTCGAGAAAGCACTGCGCCCACTGAAGTTCTCCGACTTCAGCGGACAGAATGGCGTGGTGGATAATCTCGAAGTCTTCGTAGAGGCTGCCAAGTATCGTGGCGAACCGCTCGACCATACCCTCTTGCACGGTCCTCCGGGACTGGGTAAGACCACATTGAGTAACATCATCGCCAACGAACTGGGCGTGGGCTTCAAGATTACATCAGGTCCTGTGCTCGATAAGCCGGGCGACCTGGCAGGTATCCTTACCTCCCTGGAGCCTAACGATGTGCTCTTCATCGATGAAATCCACCGCCTTTCGCCAGTGGTAGAGGAGTATCTCTATTCGGCGATGGAGGATTACCGCATCGACATCATGATAGACAAGGGTCCTTCGGCACGAAGCATCCAGATAGATTTGAATCCGTTTACCCTCGTGGGAGCCACCACCCGCAGCGGACTTCTCACAGCTCCGCTCCGTGCCCGTTTCGGAATCAATCTGCATCTGGAATACTACGACCCGGAGACGCTTCAGAAGATTATCAAGCGAAGTGCCATGCTCCTGCAGGTGCCGATAGAAGATGAGGCGGCAGTGGAAATCTCCCGCCGCTCGCGTGGAACCCCTCGTATCGCCAACTCGTTGCTCAGAAGAGTCAGGGATTTCGCCCAGGTGAAGGGTAACGGAACCATTACTTACGAGATTGCCCAGATGGCTCTCAAGGCGCTCAACATCGACCAGTATGGCTTGGACGAGATAGACAACAAGATACTCACCACCATCATCGACAAGTTCCGTGGAGGTCCGGTGGGCGTAAGCACCATTGCCACGGCTATCGGCGAAGATGGCGGCACCGTAGAGGAGGTTTACGAGCCATTTCTCATCATGGAAGGCTTCATCAAGCGTACGCCACGAGGCAGAATGGCAACCAAGCTTGCCTACGATCATCTCGGCAGGAATCCGTATGGAAGCAACATCTTGCAGGGCGACCTGTTTGAATAAAGTTCAAATCTCATAGTTCAAATCTCAAAGTTCAAAGTAATGAAAATTGGAATATTTACGGGTACATTCGACCCATTTACGATAGGACATCAGAACATTGCCGAGCGTG